>Ga0209511_1000031_pt1 | contig 268611 bp, 188 predicted proteins | sample SSSSmetaG_FD_184141 | JGI IMG/M metagenome (GOLD analysis project Ga0209511, IMG submission 184141) | Glacier valley bacterial and archeal communities from Borup Fiord, Nunavut, Canada, to study Microbial Dark Matter (Phase II) - ​SSSS... | ecosystem: Environmental > Aquatic > Freshwater > Ice...
AAGTGTTGTTATGATTAATATTGTTCTCATTTACGGACTTTATTTTTATTTTTTATAATTGCGCATAACGACCGAGGCTATGGGCATTTGGCGGTTTGCGGGAGCATTCGCTGTCGTGAAACGACAAGGTGAATGCGGGAGCAAAACCGCCGGAATGCACGTCAGCCAGCCAATGCGCATAGGCGTGTGTTAGCAGTAGGTTTTTTCAGTCATACTTAGGGTCAAATAATAAGTCTTTGTTTTGTCTTGCTTGGGATTCAATTTCTTTAGTTGTTATTTGACCAAGCTCTTCTAGTCTTTTTCCAACAACAAAGAATACTTTCTTATTTTCAAACTCTTGTTGTCCATCTTTAAGAATTTCTAATTCAGAAATTATTTCTTTTAAAAGGTTGTCCGAGAAATTTAATATATTTTGAATTTGATTCGTTGTAGTTTGTTGCTGAAGATTATTTAGAGAAAGGGTTTGAAAGAGTTGAGAAATCTTATTCATAACATCCTCGTTATTTAGTTTATTTACGGCAAGATATTTATAAATTTGAGATAATTTACGATCAATCTTCATAAAATAATTCTTCTCTACTTTCAGTGGTTCAAGTGTTTTTAACGGATTATAGAAAAAAACATCTTTATCCTTTAATGTTTTGAAATATAAATGATCTGTTATAACTGTTGGTTGGATAGAACTTATCCAGTTTTTATAAACTGTCTCATAGACTAAAAGCCAATACTTATTATTAAGATTCTCAGTCTGGATTAATTTTGTAATACAAGTATAATCAAAGTTTTTTATCTGATTGTTTCTTGAAATTAAATCCAGTGCAATAATTGAAGCACATACACTTTTGCTGTTGAATATATCGTTAAATAATTCCTTTGTTGGTTGTATTTTGAATTCTTTTAGCAACCACAATGCCCAAGTTAATTCATAGTCATGACATTTCTCACTGTGTCTATTTATCAATTCGAAACAAAACGACTTTAATTTTTTCTTATTAACTAGAGTCTTATAAGAAATGAGTATTTTTGAGAGTCTTTGAAGCGAAGCAGGTTCAGTCAATCCTAGTCTAAATAATAACGATTCAAAAAAATCCCAATTTTCTTTCTCGATTCTTACAAAACTAAACTTATTCAGAGCAAATTTCAGAACACTTTCAGTCGGATTATCCTTCGCGAACTTAAATGCTAAAGAAAAGAAATTCCAAATATCATCCTTTTGGTCTGATTCATTTGGTCGAAAAAGAAAAGACTTTATCCATAACGCCCAATCCTTTTCTAATTCATTTGAGGTTGGGGATATTTTGGTTTTTTCGTAATTGATACTTAGTTCAAATTCTGACAATATCGTTCTTAGTTCATTTAAACCAATTTGAGCATCTAATTCAGAATTAAAATACATCATGTAATCATCATAATAACGATATCCAATCCATTCAACCTTTTTCTTTTTAAGCGATTTAGTCAAAAGGTAATCTAAATGGCAAGCTATTATTTCTGCTATAATTAGAGATGTGTCAGGACCAATTGGGATTCCCATTGTTTGTTGACTTTGACACCATGTTACACTGTCATCTATACTGTCACCGTAGATAATAGAAATTCTAGCTGGATCTTTGACACTCAAACTTCTATTTTTTTTATAAAGATCTTTTCCTCCAAAAGTAACCCAAGGAATTGTATGAGTATAAATAGATGTATAGTATTTTGAAATATCTGTTTTTAGTTGAAATCGATAATTGAACGAGTTTAAGATGCATTGCTCTTTAAAGAATCCATAATTCTCATGCTTTACTGCCCGTTTTCCTTCTCCTGTTTCTGATTCGATTATAGGTTTTGTTGTCGAAAGAGTCGATGAATTGTAAATGTTTGAAATGTCTGCAAAATTTTGTGTGATTATATCTGCAAGCTTTCCTTGATGCAAAGGATTTGGTATTTTTATCGTATTTCTCGAAAGTCCGACTTTGGGAATAGAAAATATGACAGAATCAGAATATCTTAATTTGTTTTTAAAAATTTCTTTAGCCTTAATTGTTGCCTCTGCCTTGTCAGCTGCAATAATTGCTCTATCAGAGTTTATTTGATTGACAATTTGATTGATAGCTGGGATTTCATTTGTCTGAACATCTGCAATAACTTGATTATATTTTGTTCCAAATAATTCAGTCATGAAGCATGGAGGTAATTCTTTTGGGAAATATCCTTTTTCTAATAAATCTTGTAGGTTCATATTTTTGTTTTTTTTTAAACTTACTGCTAACACCAGAGTATGAACACTTCAATTCCTGTAAGAACACTTAATTGACCATACACCCGCCATATGCTTTTCTGTTCCACTGCACATTTGCCTGAAAACATGATAAATAAATTTTTGCGGAATTATTGAGCAAGTGTTCATACAGGAATTTGCGATTTGTGCATTTAACGGTGCATTTATTATTCTTAATTTAATAAGGTGTCAAATGTAGCAACTTTTCTTGACATTAACATAGTTTTCTTTATTTAATATCCAATTTATCTAAAGGACTTTTTATCTGTTCGAAACCCTTGGTGGTGATATGCGTGTAAATCTCTGTGGTTTTACTGCTTTCGTGCCCCAATAAACTTTGTATATAACGTAAATCAGTTCCTGCTTCCAGTAAATGTGTTGCAAAGCTATGCCGCAAGGTATGTACTGTAATATGTTTTTTAATGCCGGCCTTCAACACCGATTCCCTTAATACATCTTTAATACTGCTAATGGAATATTGATTTTCATACCGACCTTCAAACAACCATTCTTTAGGCTTGTAAAATGATACATATTTACGTAAAACCTCCAGCGTTTTTACACCGAGAATCGTATACCGGTCTTTTTTACCCTTTCCCTGTTCCACCCGTATTTGCATACGCCCACTATCGATATCTTTCATCTTTAGGTTTCTCACTTCACTAATTCGCAAACCCGCCGAATAAATAGTCATTAGTAATGCTTTATATTTAATATTATCTGTAACATTTAAAATTTTTGTTACTTCTTCCTCACTTAACACCTCTGGCAAAAACTTTTCTTCGCGCGGGCGGTCTATGATATAAACATTCCGTTTGCCACCCATTACTCTCTCGAAATAAAATTTTATTGCATTGATGGATTGATTTTGATACGAGGTGGATACATGACGCTCATTTACCAGATACCTCATAAATTCGATGATCATTGATTCAGTGATGTCGTCGATGACGTGCTCCTCATAATAATTGATAAATTCTTCGAACATACCGATATATACATCCAGTGTATTTTTACTGTAACGCAGTTCCCTGAGCTTAGCGATATAGTCAGGGGGACAAGCCCGGTAGTTCTTTATATCATACTTCGACTTACGCGGCAGCACTTTCAGCTTCTGTTCCTCGTGATAGTTGAAATCGAGCGCGTATTGTCCGGATATAATCTTCACTTCTGCCAAAAACTTTTCGGAATAAGGTATGGTCCAACACTTGTTGTCGGCATCCCACGAGCAATAGGGAATTTTTTTCAACGCAGCGCTCAACTCTTTATTGAAAGCAAAATAAATTTTCAAAAAGCGGTTCGAGTGGTTGATGACCAGCAAGTCGTTCCTGGAGTATGCAGGTTGAGCCGGGGAGCTCTGATTCTGACTGTTTTGTTCGTCGGACTTATGTTCTACAATATCAACCGTCCTGCTCCCAAAATAGGATTTTATCAAAGCTGCATTTCGCCCAAAGTTAGGCACCGTCCATCGAAACTGTACTTTGTTCCAACGCGCATATTTAAAACTACGGAGGAACTGAATGTCCGTTTCGTTTTTAGGCATCCTGACGAAAATAGTTTTCGGAACTATTTCAATTGATATACCGCCGGAATCCGTTTTCTTAAGAACCGCTGATTCATCTTCCGGTTTCGAAATATCCTTCGGCAAGGTATCATCCATTGCCAATTGTTTCAGGTCGGATGGTAAAGCCCCAACTCCTGTGATTTCGGAAAAAACGGGTGTGTGATCGTACTCCACATCGGGAAAAAGTTTTTTTAATTCTTCAAACGCCTCTTTGGTATACGGTATATGCCAGGCCTTCATGGTTTTGCTCCATCGGGCACCGGGTATTTGTTTCAGCCTGGATACCTGTTCCGGATTGTAGGAAAATTCAACCCGTATGCGGGTCTCGTCGTGGTGGATGGTCTTAGTTGCTCTCATTGCATGATATTGTGTTTAATTTCTTAAAACAAAAAACCGGTAATGAACTAAAATAAAATCGTAAAATAAAAAATGAATAGAATATACCCACGCTGACTTAGGGTGGGGTATGGCGGCACTGTTGTTGTTTTTTGTAAAGTCAGTATATTCGGCAATATTGGTATTTCAACTTTATAAAAGTTTCTCTTTCTGTTTTTTCGTATAGCATTTATTCTTCTGTTGAGTGAGTGTTTGCACTCACCTTTTATATGGTTTTTGATTTATTTGCCTATTCTGACTTTCAGAATAAGTTATAAATTACTATTATTCACATTTTATTCTCCGACAAAATATCCGTAACTATCTAACCATTCATCATGAATAAGTACATTAAACCCTATGATAGCGTATATCTAATTCAATATTAGCCTGTTTTGATGCTTTTAATTAAATTAAAAGTCAAAGATAGATACTATACTTCACATTAACAACAATTTGTTTACTTAATTTTCAACCTGACAAAAAGACTCTTAACTTTCTTCCCCTCTTTGTAACAAGGGGAAATTTGGTTTCGCTTGTAACGATGAACAGTTATAGGCAACAGTTGATTGGAAGAAGATGGAATTAGTCGGTAGTTCGGAGTTTTGAGTTTTGAGTCAGGAGTTTGTAGTAGGTAGTTCTGAGTTGGTAGTTGGTAGTTCTGAGAAGGGATAGCGGGAGTCGGTAGTTTATAGTATTCCAGTCTTTACAAAACGAGACTAAAAATCTAATGTAACATTATAAAACGATGATTGTAACGCCCCAAGAACGACCTCAGCCCAACCCTCTCAGACCTCACCCCTACCCTCTCCAAATGGAGAGGGAGTAAAGGAGAGTGTGTAATGGAGAAGTAGGAAAAGGAATGTAAAGAGTGGTTTCAGAATTTTATTCTGTTGTAGATTTTTAAGAGACGGTTGTAATATTACATCCCCGCAATTTATCCCGATTTATCGGGAGGGGCTTGGAGCGGTTGAAATATAGTTACATAATAGTCCCTCGATATATAAAAAAAGCCCCAATAAAAAAAACTGAGAATAAGTTGCAATCAGCATTGTGACGCCCCAACCCCTTCCCGATAGCGACCAAGGCTATGCTAACCTGCCGTTTGCGGGAGTATATGCTTTCGCAAAACGAAAAAGTGAATGCAGGAGGAAATAACGCTAAGTTCATGTCATCCAGCAGGTGAGCATAGGCGTGTTATAGCAGCATGGCAATTTTAATATCGAATACCGTTGTCATAACAAATAACAACTGAGTTCATGTCATTTATATATGCATAAGGATAATCATTATTTGTTGGATTTATTTTCCATGCTTTTGTAAAATTCTCAGAGGTATTACTTATTCCAATATTTAAGTCATAATATCCGAATTCAACATCAAAACAATTATTTTTTATTATTTCTTTGTCTCCAAAAAAATCTTTATCCTGATCCAATGCATAGATAAATTTCTTTACCACACTATTATAGTGCATTGTTGATTTAGAATCTAAACTAACCTTTTCTATTAATTTACCCGACAAAAAATAATAATAATTTTTCTCGTTAAAGTGAAATATCAAATCATTGGTAAATAGTTTCAAGTTGTTCTTAAATTGATAACATTTCACATGGTGATAACCCAGTTCATCAAGCTGAAAACTATAGAATTGATATTTAGTATTGTCTAAATGATTATAATCAAACAGATATTTTATTGAATCTATTTGATTCTGAAGTAAACTAATTGTTGTAACAGAATTGTGAATCCGGTTTACGCAATATTGACTTTCGGTCTCAAATTGTTCGCAAGAAATGAAGCTAAAACACAGCGAAATTCCAATAATAATAGTTCTAGATTTCATAATGTCGTTTTATATTACAGATGCACTTTGTCGCCTTAAAGTTGCATTTGCTCATTTTTTTTTGCATGCTGCTAACTATCTGTAGGGGCTTGGGGCGGTTTGTAGTCGGGAGTTCTGAGTTCTGAGTAGGTAGTCGGTAGTTCAGAGTCGGGAGTTAATAGTTTTGAGTCGGTAGTTCTGAGTCGGGAGTAGATAGTTTTTTCTTCCCGGGCAACAAAATCGGTCATACCTAAGGTATTAGTCCATGCCTGTTGTCAATTCTATATAAGTAACCTGCATTGTATGGCTGCCAGTCCCGTAGGGACGACCGATTTTGTAACAATGTAATTTATTTAGAAGAACCAAGAGCCAGGATAAAAGAGTAATTTGAAAATGTGGCAATTTGAAAATGGAAGAATGTGCAAATTGAAAACACTGATTGTACCGCCCCAAGCCCCTAAAGGGGATGTAATATTACAACCGTCTCTATAATATCTTCTACAAAAGAAAATCCTGAAACCACTCTTTAACATCCCCGCAATTTATCCCGCTTGTGGGAGGGGCTTGGGGCGTTTTGTTAAGAATTTGTAGTAGGTGAGAATCAAGAATCAAGAACCAAGAATCAAGACATAAGTGCTAAGAAGTAAGTAATATGAGGTTAGTAAACTAACGCGAAACACGGAACTCAAAACGCGAAACGCTAAACCTTTCAAACTTCAATCCTTTCAAACCCCAATCAACCAATCAACCAATCAACCAATTAACCAATCACCTAATTAACTAATTAACTAATCAACCAATTAACTAATTAACCAATCAACCAATCAACCTAATTAACCAATTAACCAATTAACCAATCAACTAATTAACCAATTAACTAATTAACTAATCAACCAATCAACCAATTACTCATTCTGCGTATCACCCTCTACCGGAATATCCTCTATGGTTTCTCCCTCTAAGCCGGTGGAATCCACGGATGTGGTGTCGCGCGGGATATAGGTCTGACAGGAGTAATTCCTTGTGATTTTTTCTTTGGGCTTGGTAGGGAATTTTCCGCGGTATTCCTTCAGGCCATCGTCCTTCATCACTTTCTCCATAAAAAAGCCGAAGATGGGCAAAGCCGTGCGGCTTCCCTGTCCCAATGCACCGGTGCGGAAGTGTACGCTGCGCTGCTCGCCACCTACCCATGCACCACCTACCAGCTTGGGCGAAACACCTACGAACCATGCATCCGAATGATTGGATGATGTTCCGGTCTTTCCACCAAAATCGGTGTTGTGATTGAAGATATTATAGCCCCACAAAGCCTGCGAAGTTCCACCGGGCTCGGTCATACCACCTCTCAGCAATACGGTCATCAGCCAGGCATCTTCATACGGAATAACACGCCGTTGCACAAGTAATGGCTGGTAAATTACTTTACCATCCTTATCTTCGATACGGGTAACAACCACAGGATCGTTGTACACACCCTCATTCACCACGGTACCATAGGAATTAACCAACTCCAGCAGATTTACATCCGACGATCCCAGGCAAATAGATGGTATCTCTTCGAGCGGGGTCTTAATTCCCAACAAGTGAGCGGTTTTTATTATCTCGGGCACACCTACTTTTTGTGCAACCTGCACGGCAATGGTGTTGATGGACTGTGCAAAAGCATTTTTCAGGGAGACAGAATAACCCACGCTGTATCCGTTTGCATTGCGCGGACTCCATGACTTTTCGGTGTCGCCTTCCTTGTAAGTCCAGGTTACAGCCTTATCTGTCATCATATCGCAGGGCGACATCCCCTGCAGCATGGCCGCTGTATAAACAAAAAGTTTAAAAGTAGATCCCGGCTGACGTTTGGATTGAGCCACCTTATCGTATTGCCAGAATTTAAAATCAATATCTCCTACCCAGGCTTTCACATTTCCGGTGTTCGGTTCCATGGCCACAAAACTACTGTGCAAAAAGCGGTTCATATAACGGATAGAATCCATCACGCTCAACATCATTTCCTTCTCACCCTTTTCGTAATCGAATACCTTGGTCAAATGGGGCAGATTCAGATACTTATCGATAGAGTCCGGATTGTTGTCAAATCTATTTTTTAAGAGTCTATACGATTTCGTTTTCTTTGCTATGTCTTCAATAAAGTTCACAATATCCTGATGCTGTTCGTCCTGCCATGGGTTCTGACCACGCCAGTGATCATCGAAACGGCGCTGCAGGATCCGCATTTCCTTGTTGACTGATTCCTCGGCATATTTCTGCATGCGCGAGTCGATGGTCACGTAAATTTTCAAACCATCGGCATAAATATCATAACCGCTTTCATTTTCCCAGTCCTGCAGGTATTTATCCAGGTAAGCCCGGAAGTGAAGGGCATCACCATCCATCAACTGTTCCTCGCTGAAATTTAAACGGATGGGTATTTTCTTCAGGGAATCGCATTCGTTGCGGGTAATAATTTTGTGGTTAAACAAAATCTCCAGCACGACATCCCTGCGCTCTTTCGATCGTACCGGATGCGAGATGGGACTATAGGTAGTGGTCGCCTTCAATAAACCCACCAGGGTGGCCGACTGCTCATAATTAAGTTTGGAAGCGGTGGTATTAAAAAATGTTTTGGCGGCTGTATGAATACCAAAAGAATTGCTCCCGAAGTCCACCGTGTTGAAATACATGGTCAGAATTTCCTCTTTGCTGTGAAACATTTCAATTTTAACGGCTGTAATCCATTCTTTGGCCTTCATGATAACCAGTTTCACGCCGGGTACATAACCAAACAGACCGGTAGAATAAAGATTACGTGTTTTATACATATTCTTTACCAGTTGCTGCGTAATGGTGCTGGCACCTCGGCTTCTGCCCTGTGTCATATCTTTGACGGCGGCTAAAACACCTTCAATATCGATGCCGAAATGCTTGTAAAAACGTTCGTCCTCGGTGCTGATTAAGGTCTCGATCAGTTTGGGCGAAATCTCTTCGTAAGTTACCGGGGTGCGGTTTTCGTTGAAGTATTTGCCCAGCACTTTACCATCGGAAGTGATAATTTCGGAGGCTTCACTTTGAACGGGATTGTTGATACTGGCTAAGCCGGGAGATTTCCCGAACAACCACAAGAAGTTGATATCAACCAGAAAGAGAAAGATGAAAAACAGCACAACAGAGGTCACGAAGACATTCAGTACTTTCCGGTACCACACCAGACCGCGAAAGCGAACATACCGGGCTTTGCGCCAACTGATGAATTTATTCCACCAAAGCTGAATAAACGACCATAACTTTGCAAGTTGATCCATGAACTTTTTCTGCATAATATTATTCCGAATTTTGGCACAAAGTTACTGTAAAAGATGGAATTTACTAACGATTTGACACTTTAAAGCAGGAATCTTTTTACAGTTTCTGCGGTAGCCAACATGCACGAACTACGTTTCCCAAAAATCCTGTATCTGTGCCCGGCTATATACCGGTATATTGAATCGCGTATCTTTTTGGGAATCAACCGGAAAATAAGGAGCATTTTCCATATTCCCCCCAGGTCTTTCAGTATTTCAAGCACCGCAGCCGATGCGCTGAAATATTGTTGTTCTTTGATATAGATCACCGTTTCCATGGCTTCCACCGGCAATCCATACCTGATTAAAAGCTTTTGCCCGGACTCCGATTGTAGCGATGCAAACCTGAATATCGCTTTTTTGTCCATTCGGATCAGAAACTGAACCCATCCGCAACATAAATTACAGACTCCATCGAAAAGTATTATGGGCGGTTCTTCGGTCATTGATTTTTGTTTTATTCTTTTAAACGGAATAGGGATACTAAATGTTTTGTGTTTGGCTGTTTGGTTGATTAGTTGATTGGTTAATTGGTTAATTGGTTAATTGGGGTTTGAAAGGTTTGATGTTTGAAAGGTTTCGTGGTCAGAGTTTTGCGTTTCGTGTTTCGCGTTCCGGGTTTTGAGTATTATTGGTTTCTTTCAGTTTAAAATCCGAAGGATTTAAATGTGAATAGCCATGGCGCGAAACCCATGGGGAAATCGAGACAAGATTTTATTTCAACCCCGAATGGGGTTGAATATCAATAAACATTATTCTTAATGAACGTGGAAACAATGGATATGAAATATTTGATTTAGATATTCAACCACTTTGTGGTTGGTAATCTCTGGTCACCTATATTTATCCATGCATCTTATACATGGCTATTCACATTCAATTCCTTCGGAATTTCAAACAGGATTATCCTCATGCTCGTTTTTACATAGGGGTGCTGGTTGATTGGATAATTGGTAGATTGGTTGATTAGTTGATTGGGATTCTATAAGAGTCATTTTTTCATTCTTCCATTCTTCCATTCTTCCATTCTTTCATTTTCAAATTGGCACATTTTCAAATTGACACATTCTTCCATTCTTCCATTTTCAAATTAGCACATTTTCAAATTGTCACATTCTTCCATTCTTCCATTCTTTCATTTTCAAATTGGCACATTTTCAAATTGCCACATTCTTCCATTCTTCCATTCTTTCATTTTCAAATTGGCACATTTTCAAATTGCCACATTCTTCCATTCTTCCATTCTTTCATTTTCAAATTGCCACATTCTTAGCTCTTTTGTCTTGATTCTCGGTTCTTGATTCTTGTTTCTTGATTCTTGATTCTTACCTACTACAAATTCTTAACAAACCGCCCCAAGCCCCTAAAGGTAAAGTCATATTACAACCGTCTCCTAAAAATCTGCAACAAAAGAAAATACTGAAACCACTCTTTACATCCCCGCAATTTATCCCGCTTGCGGGAGGGGCTTGGGGCGGTACAATCAGTGTTTTCAATTGTCACATTCTTCCATAATTTCATTTTCAAATTAGCACATTCTTTCATTTTCAAATTTTCAAATTAGCACATTTTCAAATTGTCACATTCTTACCTCTTGCTTCTTACTTCTTTTTTTATACACAAAAAACCCGGCTTACACTGTAAGCCGGGCTTTCTCAATCTTGGTTCCTGGTTCTTGGTTCCTGGTTCTTGTATCTTGGTTCTTCCTCCCTACTCAGAACTCAGAACTCCGAACTATTTCCCATGTCTTGAATCTTGGTTCCTGGTTCTTCCTTACTAAAAACTCTTAATAAACCGCCCCAAGCCCCTAAAGGGGATGTAAAGAGTGGTATTCGAGACGATTCTCAATAAAGCGCTGTTTTAGGAGACGGTTGTAATATTACATCCCCTTTAGGGGCTTGGGGCGGTACAATCAATGTTTTATATAGTTACATTAGATTTTTGGTCTCGATTTGAAGAGACTGAAATACTACCTACTCCCGACTCCTTACTCAGAACTCAAAACTACCTACTATAAACTACCTACTAGATTCCAAACTCCTTTTTTATTTCCTCTACTTTGTCCGTTTTCTCCCAGGTAAAAAGTTCAACGGTACAGGTAAACTGACCACCATTACCATCCTTAAAGCTTTTTGTTTTGGTTTCCGGCGTACGACCCACGTGACCGTACGAAGCAGTTTCTTCGTAAATAGGAAAGCGCAGTTTCAAACGTTCCTCAATGGCTTTGGGGCGCATGTCGAACAGTTTCTCAATTTTGATGGCAATTTCACCATCAGAAAGATTCAGTGGCGAAGTTCCGTATGTATTCACGTATAAATTCATTGGTTTGGCAACACCGATGGCATAAGCCACCTGTACCAACACTTCGGTGGCAATGCCTGCCGCTACCATGTTTTTAGCGATATGACGCGCAGCATAAGCTGCCGAACGGTCTACTTTCGAAGGATCTTTTCCCGAGAATGCGCCACCGCCATGGGCACCTTTGCCACCGTAGGTATCTACAATAATTTTACGTCCGGTCAGTCCGGTATCACCGTGAGGTCCGCCAATCACGAATTTACCCGTTGGGTTCACGTGCAGAATCAAGTCGTCTTTGAACAATTCGGCAAACTGAATGTCCAGGGCTTTTACACGTGGAATCAGAAAGTCTTTTACATCCTTGCGGATTTTGGCCAACATTTCGTCATCAGCCTGATCCTGGCTTTTGCCTTCCGATGGTTGTACGAAATCATCGTGTTGTGTCGAAACAACTACCGTGTGTACTTTTACCGGTTTGTTATCGTCGTCATATTCTATGGTTACCTGCGATTTGGAATCGGGGCGCAGGTAAGTCATCACTTTCCCTTCGCGGCGTATCTCAGCCAGTTCCTGCACCAAAGCGTGCGACAAATCGAGCGCGATAGGCATCAGGTTTTTTGTTTCGTTACAAGCGTATCCAAACATCATTCCCTGGTCACCGGCACCCTGATTCATGGGATCTTCACGTTCCACACCGCGGTTGATATCCGCCGATTGCTCGTGCAAGGCCGAAAAAATACCGCACGAATCACCATCAAACTTGTATTCGGCCTTGGTATAGCCAATGCGGTTGATAACCCGGCGGGCTACCGCCTGTACATCTATATAGGTTGATGTTTTTACTTCTCCTGCCAACACTACTTGCCCGGTGGTTACCAGGGTTTCGCAGGCTACTTTTGAGTCTTTGTCCAGTGCCAGGAAGTTATCCAGAATGGCATCTGAAATTTGATCGGCAACTTTGTCAGGATGACCTTCCGATACCGATTCGGATGAAAATAAATATCCCATTTTGTTTTACAATTTAGATATTTACAACTTACAATTGAGTGCGTAGATGCACCAGTTGAAATTGTAAAAATGATTGATTTTTATAATTTACATGTTACAGTCGAATGCAATGCATTGCAAACATAAAAAACAGGAAGAATGTTCGGAGGACTTTACGAGATGCAGAAAATGCGGGTTGCGATTTAGCATTTTTTTCTGTGGTTGCAAGCAGTCCAAATCTCTCCACATTTATTACGTCGCAAAAGTACTCAAACTATTTTGAATAACAAAACATTGGGTTTGCATTATTTTCTTTTAAAATTGCTTGCTGCTTTAGTGGGAGGATTGAAAAACAAGACCCTTATGATTACTTCATCCAAACAGAAGCAGTTTTTCATTAATCAGGTCTAGCTTAAAATCTCAATGATAAGTTTTTGCATTTCCCCGTAGGAAATCAATAGCAATAGAAAAAAAACGACCTAAATAAATTTCCGTCGGGAATTAATAGATATCGAATCAGGTCTATCCCCTACGGGGAATCCTTAAACTGTTACCCGTTTTCTATTGATATTTATCCCCTAAAGGGGAATTTATTAAACTGTTTTTGCAAGAGTTTTGAGGTTTTATTATGATTTTCTTTGCATTAAATAATTTCAACAACAGATTATTTCATTGGTTAACAGCATCCTATTACTTTTTCAGCAAACCCTAATTTTACATCAAACAATTAACCCGGGCGGTCTAAGCGCCTATACCGATAGTATTAATTCCGACGCCGGATATCAATAAAATCCCCGGGTATCTCAAAAGAATCACCTGAATATTGAGTAGAAACCAAGGTGCATCTATCTTCCCGCGTGATTTAGCACTGTTCTGGTTTTTAAGCGAATCATTCCGGATGCTGCATCAGATATTCTTTCATGGGTTTCCAGTAAAACTGTTTCCAACCCTCTTTCAGCGACTCTACTTTAGGTTTTGGAACACCGGTCTGTAAAAAAACCAGTTTAGTTTGATTACCAGTCGTTTTCAGATTAAAAGTACAAACAGAGTAATGGTCATCCGGCCAGCCATCTTCTTTAAAATTCCAGGCCTGTACTATTTTCTCCCCTTCTATTAATTCGATATTACGACCATGGCAATAGCCATCAAAAATGCTGAATTTACCATTTTCCTGCGCACTCATAATGACTGATGTACCTGTAAATTCCGCATGCTTTTGCTGATCCATCAACATGTTATAAATTACTTTTGAAGGGGCATTAAAAGTGACGGTTTGTTTAATCGATTCTGTTTCCATATCAGTGTTATTTAAAAGCTAATTTCATTTTGCAGATATTAAAAATCCGGACTAATGATATTTCAAAGCAATCATCTAATCACGAAAGTTTATTCCCTGTACAATATTTATGCATTCTAAATTATGTATTTCTTAAATGCTTCTCATTTTATTTCCTTTCGCATCGTGGGTTAGTTCGGCAAGTCCTAGTTTCTCCATAAGTGGCGGAACATACATGCCAAACCGACCTCGCAATCCTTTTTTTAATCCATACCAACCACCTATAGGATTATTCTCCGAACGTCCCCAGGCTTCAACGGTTCCTTCCTTTGCAGTTTTTTGTCCATCTGCACTGCCCAGTTCCATCCAATCACCATATTTTTCAAGCATAATCAAAAGGTCATTAAGGCATCGATAGTCATAATGCAAAATAGTCTTACCTACAGTGCAAACCAATATCTCTTTCCCTTCCTTTACCTCTTTGTGCATTGTGAAATCCGACGACAAAGGCGGGGTTTTAAGTGTCCATGGATTTTCTTTTGTCCCTTGTTCTTTTTCCATTAAAATTGTATTTATTGATTAGATATTAAATGATAAAGAATGAACAGCATTTTTCACTTCTTTGTTCAATTCAGAAATAAGTTGTAAGAAGATTATCCCAGAGAAAGTTAAAAGAATATATCATTTTCATTCATAATTTTCAGTACCTTTGTTGTAATTAAGTAGTAGGCTAAATAAAATGTCTCATTTTAAACTGTCATTTAATTATAGTGAATTTGAATTTTACACATAGGTTCACATAGTTTTTTTCACATAGTACAACATAGTTCTAATTCCCTGGCACCAGAATATTTCGCATATAATTAATAAACATAGAACCACATAGTCAAAAAGTCTGTGTTTTAAAAACGAGAAAATGTAACTTATTACTATGTTTTCTATGTTATCTTTTTGTTAAACTATGCGTTTCTATGATTACTATGTGAGACTATGTGTCAAAAAAAAATACGACATTAATTTGTTCCACTTACTTATAAACGAAAATCATGTTTGATATAAAAATTGTTTTAAGATTTAAAACTGTAAGATTAGCCGGCTTTAGAACTTTGGGAGTAATTATGTTACTTTTTTTCGTTTCTGCTGTATTTGCACAACAGTCGCTTATAATTTCCGGTCTGGAATTGCCCGCCATTACCAAACAGGATGTTGTGATTAAACACCTTGGCTATACTTTATCCTATAACGAAAAACACGAGCAGGCCAACTGGATTGCCTACCTGCTTACTGCAGATGAAATACTAAAAGCTGTGAGCCGCACCGATAATTTCAGACCCGATGCTGCAGTTAGAACCGGATCGGCGGGTAATCAGGACTACCAGGGCTCGGGCTACGATCGTGGACATCTGGCACCCGCAGCGGATATGTGCTGGAGCAGGCAGGCTATGGATGAATCATTCTTTTATAGTAATATGTCACCCCAGGACCAAGGATTTAACCGAGGTATATGGAAACAACTTGAAACGCAGGTGAGGAAATGGGCAGTTGACAATCAGGCAATTTATGTGGTTACCGGACCAATACTAACCGCGAATTTAAAATTCATTGGTCCAAATCATGTTTCGGTACCGCGTTATTATTACAAAGTGTTGCTGGATTTTACCAGGCCGGGTCTGAAAGGAATAGGATTTATACTTCCCAATGCTTCATCCTCTTTGTCGCTTCAACAGTTCGCCGTTCCCATTGACAGCATCGAGCAGGTGACCGGAATAGACTTCTTCCCTGCCCTACCCGATGACCTGGAGATGAATCTCGAAAAAACATTTTGTCCCGAATGCTGGTCCTGGACTTCAACACGAACCCGCACAGCCCCCAGCCGGAACAGTGCCCTTAAAACCAATCGTTGCACGGCCATTACCCAGGCTGGTAACCGCTGCAAACGCATGACATCCAATGCCTCCGGACAATGCACCCAACATCAGAAACTGTAGTTTTCATTCAATCAAATCACAAATTATGATTTCATGCTCCAATATAACTTTTTAATTCACTGAAAATAAAATATATTATTTAGTCGGTAAATAAGGGAAGATATTTGGTGCAATAAAATTTCCAGTAACGGTGTATTTCCAAAATAAGTGGAATAAAATGTTTCAAAAAAAAAGTACTTATTTCCCTTTGTAGTCCCTCAAGATATTATATTAAGCTCCGATAAAAATAATCTGAAAACAAGTTGTAATCAGCATTATACCGCCCCAAGCCCCTCCCGAAAACGGGATAAATTGCGGGGATGTAAAGAGTGGTTTCAGGATTTTCTGAGTTTTTTAGAAGATGTTATAGGAGACGGTTGTAATATCAAATCCCCTTCAGGGGCTTGGGGCGGTTTAAATAAAGTTACTTAGTAGCCATGAATCAGAAAAAGTCTTATCCCTTATTCCCTTAATGAAATTCAATTCCAATGCTGCATGTCTTTATGTTATCTGTTTTTTGTTTGCGTGTTTTTAACCGCTACAACATGCTCCGAATATACAAAACAGCACTTCTCTCCTGTCGTTTCCCTGACTTTGATGCTCAGGATGGTTAAATCCGGAAATTATTTCGCACAAAAGAACAATAATTGCGTTTTTTATGTATATTTGTTGCGTAAATAATTTTAGATACATCGTAAATACACTTCAAACTGCGAACTTATCAAGATAACTATCTGTTATCTGAATGGAACTTTATCTTTTTAATCATAATATTATCGAAGGATTTTATTACATATTCGTTTTTCTCAACAATAAATTCACAATTTAATACCGCGAAGAAATGAAAAAAAGAAAACTACTTTCAATTATTGTGTCATGCTGGATATTTTTTATTCCCATGCTCCAGGCCAGCTCTCAAAAGAATGACACCCTCGGGATTGACACCCTCGGTATTAAGTATGGCTGCACCAATCCGCATGCATTGAACTACGATTCTTTAGCTGTAAAAGATAACGGATCCTGTATTTTTGCAGATTCGACCCAAATTGTCTGGGGTTGTATGAATCAACAAGCAGGAAATTACAATCCGTTGGCAAATAAAGATAACGGTTCCTGTTTTTTCGGAGATACTACCAAAATTATCTATGGTTGTATGAATCAAAATGCTTTAAATTACAATCCTTTAGCAACGAAAGAAAACGGATCCTGTGTTTTCAGTGATTCTACCCAAATTGTATGGGGTTGTATGAATACTATGGCTAAGAACTATAATCCTTTGGCCAACAAACCGGATGGTTCCTGTATTTTTGATTCTGCGCAGATTGTTTGGGGTTGTATGAATCCAAAGGCAAGTAACTTCAATCCAATGGCAACCAAAGATAACGGAACCTGCATTTTCGGTGACACGGTCAAAATGATCTGGGGGTGTATGCATCCATTAGCCATCAACTACAATCCAATGGCCAATAAACCGGATGGTTCCTGTATTTTCAATGATTCTACCCAGATTGCATGGGGATGTATGAACCCACGGGCCTTAAACTACAATCCGTTGGCTACCAAAGATAATGGAACCTGTATTTTCGGCGACACGGTCAAAATAATTTATGGCTGCATGAAACCGCAAGCTTTAAATTACAATCCATTAGCAACAATAGATAATGGTACCTGTATTTTCAACGACTCCATTCAAATTGTCTGGGGTTGTATGAATCCTGCAGCCTTAAACTACAATCCGTTGGCAAATAAACCCGATGGCTCCTGTATTTTCAACGATACCGTTAAAATTATATGGGGATGTATGAATCCTATGGCCAGGAATTACAATGCTATGGCAACCAAGGACAATGGTATGTGCTATTTTGGAGACTCCATTAAAATAATAGTGGGCTGTACAAATCCAACGGCAAGTAATTTCAACAAATATGCCAATAAAGAAGATGGAACCTGTATTTACCGCGATTCTACCCAGATCGTTTGGGGTTGCATGAATCCAATGGCAAAAAACTATAATCCATTGGCAAACAAGGAAAACGGTTCCTGTTACTTTGGCGATTCTACACTTATCATCTGGGGATGTATGGACGCCACTGCTTCCAATTACAATCCAAAAGCTGTAAAAGATAACGGAACCTGCGTATATGGGAATATGGAACTTGTAGTATTTGGTTGTATGAATAAATACGCAAAAAATTACAATCCATTGGCTACCAAAGAGGATGGCTCCTGCATTTATGGCGACACACTTAAGATTATCTGGGGTTGCATGAACAGGTTGGCCATAAACTATAATCAATCAGCCAACAAAGACAATGGCACTTGTATTTTTGGCGATTCCATACAGATTGTATGGGGATGTACGAATCCGATCGCTAAGAACTTCAACCCGTTGGCAACCAAAGAAAACGGAAGCTGTTTTTATGGCGATGCAACAAATGTGGTGTATGGTTGTACCAAGCCGGGAGCAATGAATTATAATCCGGCAGCTACCAAAGAAAACGGATCCTGCATTTTTAAAGATACTGTGAATGTAATTTTACCGGGATGTACAAATCCTATGGCTTATAACTACAACTCCAGAGCAACCAAAGACAATGGAACCTGTATCTTTAATAATGATACAACAAAAATCATATTCGGGTGTACAAATCCAAATGCTAAAAACTTCGACAGGTTAGCTACCATCGATAACGGGACCTGTGTATTTAGCGATGCCACCAATATAATCTATGGTTGCACAAAGCCAATTGCTAAAAACTACAATCCATTAGCAACAGTTGACAATGGTTCATGTATTTACAATGAAACTATCAATTTACCGGTGTACGGTTGTACCAACAAACTCGCGATAAACTACAATCCTGCAGCAACCGTCAATGATGGCAACTGCAAGTTCGATACATTAAAACTTGTTTTAGGATGCACCGACAAAAGGGCTAAAAACTTCAACATCCTGGCCAGGGTAAATGATGGAACCTGTATATACGATTCTATGTTTGTAGTGTATGGATGTACTGATCCTGTGGCCAATAACTATAATCCGTATGCAAAGATTGATAACAACAATTGTACATATCAAACCTTGATTCCGGGTTGTACCGATTCACTGGCATTAAACTACAATCGTTATGCGAATGTGAAAGATGGATCATGTAAATATCCGGTTAGGAATTGGGGTTGTACGGACAAAGCCGCCCTGAACTATAATCCTCAGGCAACCCACAATGATGGATATTGCGTGTATGTGAAACAAGTATTCGGGTGTACCGATCCGACTGCCTTTAACTACAATCCATTGGCTACACACGATAATAAGTCTTGTGTATTCCCCGAAATGGTATCTTTGGGTTGTACCAACAAGCGCGCCCTCAACTACAATCCTTTTGCCAATAAAGACAACGGAACCTGTATTTTTGAAACAGTGAACGACACCATTAAAGGATGTATGGATAAGATGGCATTGAACTACAATCCGATTGCTACAATAAGCAACAACAATTGTATTTACGCCGGCGCTGATATACCGGGTTGCACATCTCCTATGGCATTGAACTATAACAGAAAGGCTACTGTAGATGATGAAAGCTGTATCTTTGCCCGTCCGGTTCATCTCGTTATCGTGACCATCAATCCCGATACGATTATTGCCGACACCCTGGCTAATATCGTAGAAGGTTCCTGCGCTTTCAACTTCTCGGTACCGATTGACACGGTCTATATTATCAGTACCCATAAGATATCAATCAATGAAATAGAAGTTGAATGGGGTATCAAACAAGGCACAAATGTCTTTACGATAAAATCGATTTACAAGATTGAAAAACAAGGCACAGCATTGCTCTATCTTTCATTGGTATGTAACGGTGGTGGAAGCGCAACACTTCAACAGGGTGCTGCCAATCTTGCAAAAGCTATTACTTACACCGAAACAGTGAATGGTGTTACCGTTTCCTCTTATTATCAGGCACCTTCTTCCACTACAGACATTTCAGTGAAGGAAAAGGATGGAAACGGAGTGATATTATACCCTGTACCAGTAAATGATCTACTCAATGTGACCTTTGAAAACGAGGCCAACGAAAGTCTGCAATTGAATATTATTACTGTGGATGGAAGAACAGTTAGTACTACGAATGTGACGGCAATATCCGGATCTAACAGATTTGAGATTAACACTTCGGGCTTGCAGAAAGGAATTTATATCCTCACGCTAAACAGAAACGGACTTATCTTCCATACGGTTAAAATTTCGAAGAACTAATTTATCATTGAAATACAGAATCTTAAATTAAATCCCGGCTGCATTTTAGTCAGTCGGGATTTATAATAAGCTTTAAAACCTGTTCAAAAATTCCACAATGGAGTTGTTGTTATAAAATAAATAATTATGAAAAGATACTTATATCCAGCTTATATTTTTAGTTTGTTCTTGTGCTGCCTGCAACCTGCAAAAGCACAACAGGATACTTTACTCTTATATACAAAAGCCGGTTGTTCGAACTGTCAGGCAGTAAAACAGGCATTTCTGCAAACGGGCATCCCTTATCTGGAGCAAAACCTGGAAAATAAAGCTGTGGCATCCCAAATGTTGCACAAAATGGCCGCGGCAGGTTATAAGGATAAGATTTTTTTACCGGTAGTTTTTTTAAAGAATAAACTTTATCATCCCGCTTACAGTTCCGATACCGGGTTGGTAGCGCTTGCCCTGCCCTTTGTTGTCGACAGCATTAAACATAAATACCTGCGTGGTGAACTTCATTTGTTTGCTTCCTCACAAACAAACGCATCTTCAGCGTCAGATATTACGGCAAGCGATGCAGACTGTGAAATAAAAACTACGCCCATCTACCTGATCTGTGCAAGTTATAACTCCGAAAAAGAAGCGTTGGAAGCCATGAACAAACTCATTGCAAATGGTTATTCATACGCCGGAATTGCTCTTTCTCAAAAGCAATACCGGGTATACAGCAAATTCTTTTTCGACCGGAATACCGCAAATACAGAACTTACACAGGCCAAAAAGACTTTCAGCGATGCCTATTTGTTTGAAATGCCTTAGAAATCCTCAAACTATTTTGTAAGTAACCGAAGATATTTAATGTGATATTTATTAATCTGCAGAAGCCAATATATCAGCTTACTTGCGATTATTAATTACCAACATATCCGATTGGCAACTTATATTGAATGGAAATTATGCCAGCTCAGTAATAAAATTGTCTTTCGGATGGCGGACTTTCTTCATATTAACCAACCAGTCATTTTCTTCGTCGCGATAACCGATGGGTAATAAGGTTACACTCTTCAATCCTTTTTCGCTTAAATTGAGCAACTTATCAACTTCTTCGTTATTAAATCCCTCCATCGGTGTAGCATCTACTTTCAAACTCGCGGCTTCTGCCATGGCAAAGGCAAAAGCGATATAGGATTGGCGGGCTGTGTGCGCGAAATTCTCGTCCTCAGAACGGTTCAAATACTTACTTTTTAACCGGTCGGTATAGGCCTGATAACGATCAGCCGGTTGTTCCCTGCCTGATGTTGTATGCGCATAGATCTGATCAATTCGTTCGGCAGTATAATTATCCCAGGCTGCAAAAACCAATAAATGAGAACAATCTGCAACGATTTCCTGCCCCATGGATATTGGAACAAGCTTGTTTTTCAGCTCCTGATTGGTTATCACAAACACTTCGAAAGGTTGTAATCCCGAGGAAGTGGGTGCCAGCCAGGCCGCTTCTATAATTTTGTCGACATATACCTGTTCTACCTTTTTATCCGGATCAAATTTCTTGGTGGCATACCGCCACTTGAATGCATCTAATAATTCCATTTCTTAAATAATAATTGTACGTAGTGTATAAAAACTTTTATCTTATGAATAAAACTTGTTCAATTTCTAATTTGTAAAATACTGAAACGGTTGAATTCCAGTCTATGGATTCAACCGTTTGTCTGCAAATATTGTTAAATGAATGCTGATATCGAACAGCATTTTATGTTATCTGAAATCGAACAGTGTACTCGTGGCTTTTCTTACCATGGCAGCATGTGCCAAAGTATCATTTGCTTCGTCGCGATAACCAAGCGTCAAAATGGTGGTTGAGCCCAGGTTTTGTTCTCCCAATCCAAGAATTTTATCCAATGCTTCAGTACTGAATCCTTCCATGGGTGTTGCATCTATATGCTCGGCAGCAGCAGCAACAATACCTACTCCAAAAGCAATATATGCCTGGCGAGCAGTCCACACAAAGTTTTGTTCCGGCGTACCTGCAACAACTCCATCGAATGCCGAACGGAAACCGCTTAAACCATCTACCGGAATTTTTCTAGTATTAGCAATTAATTCCATGTAATCATCAACCTGGGTTGCATCAACATTTTTGTTTGCAGCAAACACCAATACATGCGAAGCTTCTTTTATTTGGGGTTGCTGACAGGCTTCGTTGAATATCCTTTCACGTAATGCAGGATCTTCCACAACAATGACCTTGAAAGCCTGAAGTCCAAACGAAGTTGGAGCCAAACGTACTGCTTCGAGGATATTATCAATTTTTTCCTGCGGAACCTTCGTTCCGTTCATTCTTTTGGTGGCATACCGCCAGTTTAACTGTTCTATTAAGTTCATAAATTATTTGGTTTGTTTTCTGTTATTTGTTCGTAGAACAGTTATAACTGAATGATTGTTCATTTATAAACTTATTTTTTCTCTAAAGGCTGACTGCACGCCACGAAGCTTCAAATATCTGGATTAATTCGTTGGTTGAAATTATGGAGCCCTGGGCCTTCATCTTTTTAACCAAAGAACTGATCGGAGCAAACAGCAAGCTGTAAATCATATCATTGTGCAGAGGTTGCAACAATCGCAGGGACTTGGACTGTTCAAACAGCGATTCGAAAACAGGACAATAATCCAGGGTGTTTTCTTTTTCTATTCTGTTAATCAAAGGACAGTTGGAAAAATTTTCAAGAAATTTATATTCCTCGATATTATCCATAATATATTGATAATGATTTAACCAGATCGTTCTGAATGTACCTTTCGATGGTGTCAGATTCGTTCCATCCTGAAAATAGGAATGCCCCATTTTCGATTTCAAATGGATATATAATTTATTAAGCATATCTTCTTTATGCTCAAAATAGAGATAAATGGTTGCTGCCGAAACATCAGCCTCTTTGGCTATTTTCGACATGGAGCTACCCTCAAAGCCTTCCCTGTTGATTACCTTCATGGCTGCCAGGTAGATGCGCGTTACTTTTTCTTCATCTTTTACTCTCATGCAGCAAAGATAAATAAACAATCATTCATTTAAGCGAAATTTAGTGTTAAAGTTTTGTATCCGGTTGATTAAATTCATCAGGACAACGAATCCGGGACAAAGTTTGGAAGATAAAAAGCAGATAAAATGTAATAACCAAAGGGCTTCAGGTACATTTTTTTAATTTTCAGAGATAAATAAAGGCTGATTCATAAATAAATGTACAGTTTAAAGTTTTGTTCCGGCGATCTGCACAATGTTTATACATTTATAAAAACCACGCTTTTTCTTTTACTATTTTCTTAAAACGAACATATCCTCTTTACTACGTCTTACTTTTTTAGCTTTGTGTAAATAATCTGTGGCTTCATCACGATAACCAAGTGCCAATATACAAACTGAACTCAGGTTTTGATCTTTCAGGTTCAGTATTTCATCCAAAACTACCGGATTAAATCCTTCTATAGGGGTTGCATCCACTCCTTCGAGTGCAGCAGCAACGATTCCGAATCCCAACGCGATATAGGATTGGCGTGTTGTCCAATTGAAATTCTGTTCTTCGCTCTGATCGATTATCTTACTAAATTGACTATCGAAATAGCTTAAGCTTTCTAATTCTACCGCTCTGGTTTTGGAGAAAAATTCCATATGCTCTTTTACTAATTCAGTGCTGATATTCCTGTAAGGAGTAAAAACAAGCAAATGTGAGCTTTCTTTAATTTGAGGTTGATGGCATGCTTCGTTAAATATCTTTTCTTTCAGTTGCGGATTCTCAATGACGTAGACTTTAAATGCATGGAAGCCCAACGATGTGGGTGAAAGCCGGATGGCCTCCAATATCAGCGCTACTTTCTCTTCCGGAACCGTTGTTCCGTTCATCCTTTTGGCTGCATAACGCCAGTTTAATTTCTCAATTAAGTTCATGTAATTGTCAATATGAAATTTTGTTTCGATTTAGAAGCCTATAACACCGGACAGGAACCATTTGTTTTTGCAAAACTGATTCTAAAGGCTGAAATCTCTTTATCGATGATTAAAAACTGAAAACCACAATGAAAATCATTAAAAAAATATTGATATCAACAGAATTGCAGCAATATTTAATTCAACGGTCTACACACGGCTACGGTGATGTGGAAGCATGATTGTTTCCGTTCGCGGACAGCTAAAAATTTACATTCCTCCCGCATTTGCAGCAAAACTGAAGTCAGCGCCTGAACTGCTTCAAAGCTGCTTTCAATACTATCGGTCTGCGTGTTGTAGAAATTTTTATAGGAAATATCAACGGTTGTACCATATAAATGAGACGAATGACCGGTAGCATTACTGTTTCTATGGCTCAGTTTGTTCTGACCTTCCTCAGTACGTAAAAGTGAAGTAATTCTAAACCGGAAATTCTTGTACTTCTTTTCTTTTAATCGTTCCTGAAACCGGTAACCTATTTCGTTCAACATATCTACTGCTTCGGGAATAAGATAAGGTTGTGAATGCGTGAGTGACTTAAGCTGGTAATAACGATTTGGAACGACTTCAACCAACAACGAATTGCGCTGCATTTCAACTTTTGCATCTTCAAATTCCTGATCTGTACTGAAGGGTTGTTTTAATCCATTCTTCATTGCGTAATACACATGAACATCATTTTTATCGCTCAATTTAGAGCTCGGGCTTATGGTTGCATTGGCAAGACGCACGGGACTGCAGTCGCGACTATCAATCTTTGTCTGAATTTTCTGTGTTCGAAACATGAGTAGTGCAACTGTTGCAAATGCAACAATTCCAATACCGCTAAGTATATATTTCTTATTTCGTGAAGTCATTATTGAAACAATTTGTAATGCTGAGACAGTGAATTTCCCTGCAAAGGTAAAGGTTTTTTGAGAATGAACGCAAGACCTGAATTATTATTTCGTCATCATTCGAAATTAAGTTTATCGATGTCAGAGTTTTAGATTTTGATACATAATAGTTCATAAAACCGACCGGTAATAATTTTAAAATTGAAAACTATTCGTTAACTTTGCACTTCTAAATCTAAAATTTAAAAAGTAGAATATGAAACCAACTTTATTTGTGTTAGCAGCGGGAATGGGCAGTCGTTATGGCGGATTAAAACAACTCGATGGACTGGGCCCCAACGGCGAAACGATTATGGATTATTCGATATACGATGCCATTAAAGCCGGATTTGGGAAAGTCGTTTTCGTGATACGCACAAGCTTTGAAAAAGATTTTAAAACTGTGGTTGTAAATAAGTTCAAAGATTTAATAGACACTGACATTGTTTTTCAGGAAATCAGCAATGTGCCTGAAGGTTGCACTTACAATCCTGAACGCGAAAAACCATGGGGTACAAATCATGCCGTTTTGATGGGAAAAGGGGTTATAAACGAACCTTTTGCAGTGATCAATGCCGATGACTTTTACGGTCAGGAATCTTTTGCCATTTTGGCCGATTTTCTGCGTAGTGTTGAAGGAAAACAAAACGAGTATTGCATGATCGGATACCGCGTTGGTAATACTTTGTCCGAAAGTGGTTCTGTAAGCCGTGGGGTTTGTGTGGTCGACGAAAACAATTTGTTGCAAAACGTGGTAGAACGTACCAGCATTGAAGAAAAAGGTGGTAAAATAAATTTCGTTGATGAAAACGGAAAGGAAGTTACTATCCTGCCCAATACTCCGGTATCGATGAATATGTGGGGATTTACTCCGGATTATTTCAATTATTCCGAGGAATACTTTAAAGAATTTTTAGCTGAGAATGGCCAGAAATTAAAATCAGAATTTTATATTCCTTTAGCGGTGAATAATCTGATTGTTCAGAAAAAGGCAACCTGTAAAGTCCTCGATACACCTTCAAAATGGTTTGGAGTAACTTATGCCGAAGACCGCTCACAAGTAGTTCTTAAAATCAACGAATTAGTTCGCAAGGGTATCTATCCGGAGAAGCTATTCAAATAACATATAATTAATTATGGCAAAAATTTTAGTAACCGGTGGAACTGGTTATATCGGTTCACACACGGTTGTTGAATTGCAGAAAGTGGGTTTTGAAGTAGTAATTGTTGATAATCTATCCAACTCAAACATCGATGTACTGGCCGGTATTGAAAAAATATCGGGTATTCGTCCCGCTTTCGAAAATGTCGATTGTGTTGATTACGTGAGCATGGACCGTATGTTTGAGAAACACAAAGATATTGAGGCAATTATTCATTTTGCTGCCAGCAAAGCAGTCGGCGAATCGGTAGAAAAACCATTATTGTATTACAGGAACAACCTCGTTTCGTTAATCAATCTCCTGCAATTAATGCCCATACATAAAGTGAAAAACATTGTTTTTTCATCTTCCTGTACGGTTTACGGTCAGCCGGATGTATTGCCGGTAACCGAAAATGCACCGATAAAACCCGCTTTGTCGCCTTATGGGAACACAAAACAGGTTGGTGAAGAGATTATCCGGGACACGATTTATGCAAATTCATATTATCAAAGCATAATTCTCCGTTATTTTAATCCGATTGGAGCGCATTCGTCTGCCGAAATAGGAGAACTGCCGAATGGTGTTCCAAACAATTTACTTCCGTTTGTAACCCAGACTGCGATTGGTCTGCGCAAACAACTGCAAGTATATGGCAACGACTACAACACTCCTGACGGATCATGTATCCGCGATTATATTCATGTAGTGGATCTGGCCAAAGCGCATGTGATTGCCGTGCAACGCATGTTGAACAAACAAACAAAAAGTCAGGTAGAAACGTTTAATCTCGGAACCGGACGCGGATTGTCAGTATTGGAAATCATTGATACTTTCGAAAAAGTAAATGGTGTGAAAGTTCCTTATAAAATTGTAGCACGTCGCGAGGGCGATATTGAAAAAGTATGGGCTGATCCATCTTATGCAAACGAAGAATTGGGATGGACAGCTACCGAGACACTGGAAGAGACACTTCGCAGTGCCTGGGTCTGGGAAAAAAACCTGGCGCAACGTGTAAGTGCAATTAATAATTAATAATAAAAAATTATCTGAAAGCATAATTTCAAAAGACTTGTAGTTTAGTATTACAAGTCTTTTTTTCTTAAATTCAAACTGATAATCAGATAACATTTGTTCATTCTCAATTAATTTTTAATTATTAATTAAAATTCAAACCCAATCTGTAAATTTTTAAATTGTAAATCGTAAATTAATTATGAAACTATATCCATTAAAATTCGAACCCATTCTCAAAGATAAAATCTGGGGTGGAACAAAATTGAAAAGCCTGTTCGGCAAAGCAGCTGCAACCGATAAACTTGGCGAAAGTTGGGAATTATCCGGCTACGAAGCTGATGAATCGGTGGTTACAAATGGCTTTTTAGCCGGAAACAACCTGCCCGAATTAATCGAAATATACATGGGAGAACTGATCGGCGATAAAATTTATGACGAATATGGCCTTTCTTTCCCTTTACTTTTCAAACTGATCGATGCCAACGAAAACCTGTCTATTCAGGTTCATCCGGGCGACGAAGTGGCTGCCGAAAGACACAATTCGTACGGGAAAACCGAAATGTGGTATGTGGTGGATGCCGATCCGGGTGCTGAACTTATCATCGGTTTCTCGGAAGATTGCTCACACGACGAATACCTGGATGCTTTGGATGAAGGTCTCGTAGAAGATTTACTGCAGAAAGTTCCGGTAAGCAAAGGAGATGTATTTTTCATTCCTGCCGGACTGGTTCATGCCATCGGTAAAGGAGTTGTAGTGGCTGAAATTCAACAGAGCAGCGATATCACTTACCGCATCTACGATTACAAACGTAAAGATGATCAGGGAAATGAACGGGAGTTGCATACAGAAGAGGCATTGGATGTGATCCGGTTTGAGGCTTCGAAAGATCCGAAAACGGACTACGAACCACTACTGAACGAAATTACGCCTTTGGTTACCTGTGATTATTTCACTACCAATATGCTTCGCTTCGATCATAATATCAACCGGCATTATGCAAAAATCGACAGCTTTGTAGCCTATATGTGCCTCGAAGGTAATTTTGTGATTGAATATGAAGGTGAAAAAACTGTTGTCAATAAAGGTGATACGATTTTGATTCCTGCCTGTATTGATGAGCTGAGCCTGATACCCGATAGTGAAGTTACGCTTTTAGAAGTCTACGTGGAGAGTTGATAGTTGACAGTTCATAGTTCAACTTCTCATATAAAAAAAACAGCAAGCCGATTTCGACTTGCTGTTTTCTTTTGTTTTAAAGTCCCCTTTAGGGGATTTAGGGGTTAGATTCTTGCTTTGATGGCTTTTGTTTCGGCTTCAAAACCTGGTTTTTCCAACAGGGCAAACATATTTTTCTTGTAAGCTTCCACACCGGGTTGGTCGAATGGATTAACACCCAACACGTAACCGCTGATACCGCAGGCTTTTTCGAAGAAATAAAGCAATTCTCCCAAATAATATTCGTTCAGACGTGGTAATTCAACTTTCAAATTCGGAACGCCACCGTCGATATGTGCAATCATAGTTCCCAGTTCGGCCATTTTATTTACTTCGTCGACGCGTTTTCCGGCCAGGAAATTCAAACCATCCAGATTTTCTGCTGAAGTAGGGAAGATCTTGGTGTAGTTGCTTTCTTTGATTGAAATAACGGTTTCGAAAATGGTGCGTTCGCCTTCCTGAATCCATTGACCCATAGAGTGCAGATCGCTTGTAAAATCAACAGAAGCAGGGAAAATACCTTTGTTTTCTTTTCCTTCGCTTTCTCCGTAAAGTTGTTTCCACCATTCACCGATAAAGTGCAATTTAGGGTGAAAATTCACCAGAATCTCTATGCCTTTTCCGTTTTTGTACAATTCGTTACGAACCGCTGCATATTGAGCGGCCGGATTTTCTTCGAAAGGAGTTTCTAATCCACAAACGGTTTCCATGGTTACGGCTCCGGCAACAAACTGACGGACATCGAAACCTGCAACAGCGATAGGCAACAAACCAACCGGTGAAAGAACCGAGTAACGTCCTCCGATGTTATCTTCGATAATGAAAGTTTTAAGTCCTTCCTGCGTAGCCAGCGTGCGTAAAGCACCACGTGATTTGTCGGTAATGGCAACGATCAACTTTTTTGCAGCATCTTTACCTTGTTGTGCTTCCAGTTGTGTTTTCAACAGGCGGAAAGCCAGTGCAGGTTCTGTAGTTGTTCCCGATTTTGAGATGGAGATAATACCGAATTTCTTGTTCTTCAGCATTTCCTGCAATTCGTACAAATAGTCTTCACCGATATTTTGTCCGGCATAAACCACAACCGGCGATTTACGTTCAGTTTGCAACCAGTCGAAACTGTTTGATAATGCATCGATAACGGCTTTTGCGCCCAAATAACTGCCACCGATACCAATAACCACAACGACTTCGCAATTGTCACGCAAAATCTTGGCAGTATTTTCAATATCAGTCAAATGAGCTTCATCAATAGATGAAGGTAAGTGTAACCAACCCAGGAAATCACTTCCTTTTCCGCTAGCATTGTGCAAGGCAGCGTTTGCTGCTGCAATTTGGGCTTTGTAACCTGCCACATTCTGTTCAGATACAAATCCAAACGCTTTGTCGATAGATAATTTAATATTTTCCATTATATATAAAAGTTTGATGTTATTTGCTGTGCGATATTAATAGATATTAGCCTTCGGCGTCATTAATTGATATTAGCATTCGGCGTTATTAATTGATATTAGCATTCGGCGTTATTAATTCAGATTAGCCTTCGGCGTCATTAATTGATATTAGCATTCGGCGTTATTAATTGAGATTAGCCTTCGGCGTTATTAATTGATATTATGCTGCGCGATATTAATTGAAATTAAGCTACGCGATATTAAGGAACATCTATTTACTAAATTGTAAATGATTAAAATCGTAAATCACTTAAGTTGTTCCGATAATTTCCGAATTTCCATGGTTGGTGAACAGCGATTGTAGAGTATTTCGTAGATAGAATCTACGATGGGCATGTTTACCTGGTATTTTTCATTTAATTCGTGAATACACTTGGTGGCATAATAACCTTCGGCTATCATTTCCATTTCAATCTGGGCAGTTTTCACGGAATATCCCTTCCCTATCATAGAACCAAACAAGCGATTGCGACTAAACTTGGAATAAGCCGTCACCAATAGATCACCCAGATAAGCCGATTCGTTGATGTCGCGGTGCATGGGATTGGTAGCATTACAGAACCGGTTCATTTCCTGAATTGCGTTTGAAACGAGTACAGCCTGAAAATTATCGCCGTATTTCAAACCATGACAAATACCAGCCGCAATGGAATAAATATTTTTCATTACCGAAGAATATTCAATTCCCATAATATCGTCGCTGATGGAAGTACGAATAAAACTGGTATTGAAGCGTTGTGCCAGAACACGTGCTTTCTCACGGTTGGTACAACCTATCGTTAAATAGGATAACCGTTCCAGCGCCACCTCTTCAGCATGGCAAGGGCCCGCTAAAACGGCAATATTGTCCTTTGGCACATTATAAAATTGCTCGAAATAATCCGAAACAATCATATTCTCGTCGGGGACTATTCCTTTGATAGCAGTTACCACAAATTTATTGTCCAGTTTCCGGCGTAGCTTTTTTAAATGTTGTTTTAGAAAGGGTGAAGGTGTAGCAAATATTAAAATTTCCGAAGTCCGTACCAGCTTATTGATGTCGCTCGTAAAATGTATGCGGTCCGTATCGAATTTCACACCCGTGAGATAGGATGGATTTTTGCTCAACCGGATAAATTCATCTATTTGTTCCTGCCGGCGCATGTACCAATTGATACTATCGGCATTGGTAAGCGCTATTTTAGCAATTGCTGTCGCCCAGCTACCACCGCCAATCACCGCTATTTTACTTTTTTCGTTCATTTTCTTTTTCGTTCGTTCAACTTTTCCAAAGTTTATCATTGGAAAAGTTAGTCACAGTACTAAAGTCTTTCTTAACTCAATCAACCGATTAACCAATCAACCAATTAACTAATTAACCAATCAACCAATTAACCAATCAACTATTTTCCCGCTTCAACAATCCACTCCGTCACTTCCTCTTTTGTAGGATTCGTGAGCTCCATTTTGTGCTTTTTGTTCAGTCCGCAAATATCCTGATGGAATTTATTAGGATTCAAACCCTTTAAATCTTCAACCATATTGATTCCGGCTTTTTGAAGCACTGCAATCCATGCCTCGGGAACTCCCAACGCAATAAATTTATCGTTACCATCTTTTTTTGCGGCTTTTTCCGGTTTCATTTGCGGGAAGAACAATACTTCCTGAATGGCTTGTTGACCGGTCATCAACATCACCAACCGGTCCATTCCGATACCCATACCCGAAGTTGGCGGCATACCATATTCCAGCGAGCGCACAAAATCCATGTCGATAAACATGGCTTCGTCGTCGCCCTTTGCACTCAGATTCATTTGTTCCTGGAAACGTTCCAGTTGGTCAATCGGGTCGTTCAGTTCAGAGTAAGCATTGGCCAGCTCTTTACCGTTCACCATCAGCTCGAAACGTTCGGTCAGTTCGGGATTATCGCGGTGACGTTTACAAAGCGGGCTCATTTCACGTGGATAATCGGTAATAAAGGTCGGTTGAATATAGTTACCTTCGCATTTTTCTCCGAAGATTTCGTCTATCATCTTGCCTTTTCCCATGGTTTCGTCGGCCTCAATGTGCAATGTCTTGCACACTTCGCGCAGTTGCACTTCGTCCATACCGTTGATGTCGATGCCTGTATATTCCAGGATGGAATCAATCATGGAGATCCGTTTGAAAGGCGTTTTGAAACTGATCAGCTTGTCGCCCACCATTATTTCGTTGGTTCCGTTCACTTCCATGCTGATTTTTTCAATCATCTTTTCAGTGAAATCCATCATCCAGTTGTAGTCCTTGTAGGCAACATATATTTCCATGGCGGTAAATTCCGGATTATGCGTGCGGTCCATACCTTCGTTGCGGAAGTTTTTGGAGAATTCATACACACCTTCGAAACCACCTACAATCAGTCTTTTCAGGTATAATTCGTCGGCCACGCGTAAATAAAGCGGCATGTCAAGGGCATTGTGATGGGTTGTGAACGGACGGGCTGCTGCTCCACCGGGGATGGATTGCAGGATGGGCGTTTCAACCTCTATGTAATCCTGCGCGTTGAAAAAGTCGCGCATGGTTTGATACACTTTCGTGCGTTTGATAAAAATATCTTTTATTCCCTCGTTCACCACCAGATCCACATAACGTTGACGGTAGCGTTGTTCCGGGTCTTCGAAAGCATCGAAAGCCACGCCATCCTTGTATTTTACGATAGGTAACGGACGAAGCGATTTGCTCAGCACAGTAATTTCTTGCGTATGGACGCTGATTTCGCCCGTTTGGGTACGAAAAACATAACCTTTGATGCCCACAAAATCGCCAATGTCCAATAGTTTTTTGAACACGGTATTGTACATTTCGGGTTGCGCTTCGGTATTGATGTCGTCGCGACTGATATATACCTGAATACGACCTTTTGAGTCCTGTAATTCGATAAAAGAAGCCTTTCCCATGATGCGGCGGGTCATAATCCGGCCGGCTACACAAACGGTTTTTCTACTTTCATCGTCTTTAAAATCTGCTTTTATATTGATAGAAAACGCATTGGTTGGATATTCAGCTGCCGGATATGGGTCTATGCCCAATTTTCTCATTTCGTCCAGACTTTGGCGTCTGAACATTTCTTGTTCACTCAGTTCTGTGCTCATATTGTTTTTGAAATTCAAATTGATGCAAAAATACAAAAAAAGGATGAATATTTAGTGCATAATGTATCATTGAGCAATCACAATTTACAATAAATAACGGTCAATGAGATAGATTGCTGCCATTTAGCTGCATTATGAAAAGATGAATTGATGAAACATATATAATATATAAACTTTGTCATATTATTTATACGGATTACAAGAAAGTAATATGTGACTATCTGGATGGTAGGGAAAACCATAGATGAAATTGCTATTTTATCCAAAAAATGATCTGCGTGACTTAATGTACTGATAATTGGTTATGAATTAAGCAATTCAGGACCAACTTTATTTTAAAACTATATTATGAAGAACTTTATGATCTCAATATAAAAGGTTGTTTGTATATTTGCATGGGATTAACAAAGCAAATTAATTTCAACAATAGGCTAATAACCTGGAAGTTCAGGACATACGCTGGAAGCAAAAGTTTAGAATTCCTAAAACGCGAAAAACTGAATATTTAATATATCTATATTCAGCCGGGATTACTCAAATAGTGATGTAACGGAGTACGCTTATTAATGGAAACCTCTCAAACCCTAAACCCGGAACGCGAAACTTTTCAAATGGGACTGAACCTGCCTACCGGCAGGCAGGATGGACATCCCGCCTTTGTAGGACATATCTTACCCGAATTAACCAAATAACTAATTAACCAATCAACCAATTAACCAATTAACTAATCAACCAAACTTCAAACCTTTCAAACACTTTAAACTCTTCAAACTTACACAATGAACGAATTAGAAACGCTTTTCAAACAACAAACCCACGAAAAACTACTGAGTAAAGAAGAACTTTCAGCATCCGGTTCTAACCGGCGGTATTTTAGGTTGGAGAGCAAAAACACCTCAATTATTGGTGTAGAAGGAACTTCTCTCGAAGAAAACAAGGCCTTTATTGAGATGGCCAAACACTTTCATAACCAGGGATTGCCGGTACCGCAGTTTTTGTCACAGACTCCCGATGGGCGGTTTTATATTCAGGAAGATCTGGGCGACACCCTGCTTTTCGATTACATCGCCGAAGGACGGAAAACCGGTGTTTTCTATGAGCAGGAAAAGGAAATACTCCGCAAAACCATGCGCAAACTGGCGGCCTTTCAGGTGTTGGGCGCACAGGATTTCGACTTTTCGGTTTGTTACCCGCAACCTGAATTTAACGAGCGGTCTATCCTTTGGGATTTGAACTATTTCAAATATTGTTTTCTGAAATCCACCGGACTCGACTTTCAGGAAAACCTGTTGGAAGATGATTTTGGCAAATTATCGGACATCTTATTGTGTTCGCAGACAAATACCTTTATGTATCGCGATTTCCAGAGTCGCAACGTGATGGTGAAAGACAATGAGCCTTATTTTATTGACTTTCAGGGCGGTCGAAAAGGACCATTATTTTACGATGTGGCTTCTTTTCTGTGGCAGGCAAAAGCTCAATACAGCAACGAATTGCGTGAAGAGCTGTTGCAGACATACCTGGACGCTTTGCAGGAATTGATAACAGTCGACGCAGCCGATTTCAGGGTACAATTGAAACATTTTGTGTTGTTTCGCACCTTGCAGGTGTTGGGTGCCTACGGATTCAGGGGGTATTTTGAGAAAAAACCACATTTTCTGCAAAGTATACCTTTTGCGCTTGAGAATCTTCGCAGCATACTGAAAAATGAATACTCAGAGTATCCTTATCTGCTTCATATCCTGAAACAAATGACCGAGCTGAAGCAATTCCGCGAAGTGTCAGTGCGCAAACCATTGGTAGTTAAGGTCTACAGCTTCTCTTATAAAAAAGGTATACCAAACGATGATTCGGGCAATGGTGGCGGATTTGTGTTCGATTGCCGCGCGGTAAATAATCCCGGGAAATATTTGCGTTACCAACATTCTACCGGACTCGACGAATCGGTCAAACAGTTCCTGGAAGATGACGGTGAAATCATCACCTTTTTGGAACATGCTTTCGAAATGGTCGATGCTTCGGTGAGACGATACAACGACCGCGGGTTCTCGAATCTTATGGTATGTTTCGGATGTACTGGTGGACAACACCGGTCGGTTTATTCTGCCCAAAAAATCGCCGAGCATATCAGTTCAACCTTTGGCGTGGAAGTACAACTCATTCATCGCGAACAAAATAAAGAAGAAATATTTGCTGCACGGAGTTAATCAAAACGTCATACATTGTTATTTCCCTTCGGCGTTATTCATTGTTATTTCATTTGGAATTATTAATTGCAATTCATAACGGGTTATTTAAAGTTATTTGTATTTATAAATTTATAAAATTTTAGATTATGAAATTTGAAGATTTAGAAGTTTATAGTTTATCAATGAATGTATCTGATAAGATCTGGGATTTGGTAATAATATGGGATTATTTTCAAAAAGATACTATTGGAAAACAATGGGTCAAAGCAGCAGATTCGATTAGTGCAAATATCAGTGAAGGATTAGGAAGAAACACATATAAAGACCAACGTAATTTTTATTATTTCGCGCGTGGCTCGTTATGCGAAAGTAAAACGTGGTTGGAGAAAGCGAAACGAAGAAATCTGATTGATATGCAAACTTATGAAAGTTTGCAAAATGAATTCAACATATTGGGTATTAAGCTTAATAATTTCATTAATTCTGTAACCAAATTGATGAATACACCGACCAAATAACAATCAATAACGCGTAGCAAATAACAATAAATAACACGAAGGCAAATAAACACAATAGGCAAATAACACGAAGTTATGAGAGCAATGATATTTGCAGCAGGATTGGGCACGCGCCTTAAACCGCTGACCGACAACTTACCAAAAGCATTAATTCCAATAGCCGGAAAACCGCTGTTGGAACATGTAATCATAAAACTCAAGGCTGCCGGTTTCGATGAAATCATCGTCAACGTACATCATTTCCCGGAACTGATCATTGATTTTTTGAAACTAAATAATAATTTCGGAATTCGGATTGTGGTTTCCGATGAGCGTGAGGGATTGCTCGATACCGGTGGTGGGATACTGAAAGCAGCCTGGTTTTTCGATGATGATAAACCTTTTTTGGTACACAATGTCGATATCCTGTCGGATGTAGATTTAATCACTTTATACCTGGAACATCAGAGAACAAATGCGCTGGCGACGCTGGTTGTGAGCAAACGCGACACTTTCAGGTATTTGCTGTTCGACGACAATAAGCGTTTGTGTGGTTGGATAAACGAGAAAACGGGTGAAACAAAACCAAAGGACATTGCTGATATATCGGGGTTCAACAAACTTGCATTTGCAGGTATTCAGATGCTCTCACCACAGGTTTTTGATTTAATGCGGGGTAATAAATCCAAATTCCCTGTTATGGATTTCTATCTTTCGAATGCGCAGACTCAGGTAATCAATGGTTTTACTCCCGATAATCTTCGGATGCTTGATGTAGGAAAACTAAATGTGTTGGACGAAGCAGAAAGATTTGTAAAAGATCCCCTAACCCCTAAAGGGGAATAAGAGTGGTATTCGAGATATCTTCTCATTGATGTTAAGTTATAGGAGACGGTTGTAATTCATTTCCCCTTTAGGGGTTAGGGGTAATTACGGCACCACCATGAGGATCGCATTGGGGATAATGCTGATTTTGTAGGGTGACATACCATTTACGATGATTCCATCGGCTTCTATCAGCGCATTATCATCGCAGATTACATCCATGCCCGGTGTTTGAAATGATAGAATAACAGGATGTTCCAACAGCTTCCCGTTAAACAATCTCCGTAATGCTCCGATTATATCGAAGAATGTAGGATTCTTTGCCATCATCACATCCAACAGACCATCGTAGGGCAGTGCATTGGGTGTTTGTTTCATCCCACCACCGCTATAACAGCCGTTTGCCACATTCATGGTAAACATGCGTTCCTGTATGCTTTTATCATCATACTCAATTTTGATATTGTGTGACTTATATGTAAAAACCGCACCTAATAGGGAGACTGTATACATAAACGAGTGACTTCCAAATATTTCTTTCAGGCGATGGGTAATATTCACCACGGTAGCATCCAGCCCAAAACCTACAGAATTGACAAAGTAGTGCGATTCTTTTACGCCCTCCATATCGTAATCTACTTGCCCGATATCGATAGCTTGCAGTTTACCTTTCAAAAACACATCTATGGAATGTTTATAGTCTCGCGTCAAACCCCAGAACCGTCCCCAGTCATTTCCCGTTCCACGAGGGATCAGGGCTATTTTCAGGGTATGGGTATGATCGATATTGGCACTGAAGATGCCGTTAATCACTTCGCTCATGGTCCCATCACCTCCGAGAACCATAAAATTCTGATACTGCTTTTCAGCAAAATACCTGGCGATTTTTATGGCATGCCCCGCAAACTTGGTTACCTTATAATCGTAAGGAATTCCTGACTGCTTTAGTATCTGGAAAAGATAGATCAGTTGTTCCCTGTATTTCTTTTTACCCGATTTCGGATTAATAATAATGGCCCAATGTTGTGCTGTGATTTCTTCCATAATGATAATTATACATTTTCATGGTAATACTTACTCACTTCGTTCGGGTGAATAGTTCCTTTCTGTTGCGATACCAAATTACACGCATCTCATTTTTTGCTTTGTTCCTGGCTCTTGGTTCTTGAATCTTGACTCCAGGTTCTTCCTACCGACTACCGACTACAAACTACCGACTATTTCACTATTCCTGGTTCCTGGTTCTTCCTACAGACTCAAAACTCCCGACTCAAAACTCAGAACTCCGAACTACTGACTCCGAACTATATACTACCAACTATTTCCCTGTTCCTGGCTCTTGGCTCTTTATTCTTTGTTCTTTATTCTTTATTCTTTGTTCTTTGTTCTAGGTTCTAGGTCTCAACTCTTAGTCAGATACAAATCAAGCAACGTAATTGCTGCCATGGCCTCTACTATCGGCACAGCACGGGGTAAAACGCATGGATCATGTCGTCCGCGTGCTTCCAGCTCCACTTTGTTCTGGTGAATATCGAGTGTATCCTGTTTTTTGGCGATGGTTGCCACCGGTTTAAACAATACCCTGAAATAGATATCCTGTCCGTTGCTGATGCCACCCTGAACACCTCCGGAGTTATTGGTCCGGGTACTGATCCGTTCACCATCTTTTACAAAAGAGTCGTTCATTTCGGAACCTTTCAGGCTTACACCTTCAAATCCCCGGCCATAATCAAAACCATGTGTAGCATTGATACTCAGCATGGACTGTGCCAGTCGGGCCTGTAATTTATCGAAAATAGGCTCTCCCCAACCAATAGGAACTCCTTTCACAACACAGGAAATAATACCCCCGATTGAATCACCTTCCTCCTTGAGTTGTTTGATGTACGTGATCATTTTCTCTGCTGTTTCTGTCTCAGGGCAACGGACTATATTACTTTCAATAAGCGATAAATCAGCGGCATCATAGCTATTGATCATGGCAATATGTCCTACCTGCGAAGTGAATGCAGTGATTTCAACACCCAATTCTTTCAAAGCCAGCTTGGCAATGGCACCTGCTACAACACGCGAAGCGGTTTCTCTTGCAGAACTACGCCCGCCTCCCCTGTGATCACGGATGCCGTATTTTTGTTGATATGTAAAGTCAGCGTGCGAAGGTCGATAGACTTCTTTCAAATGATCATAATCATCACTGTGTTGGTTTTCATTCCAAATGACAAATGCAATGGGTGTTCCGGTGGTTTTACCGTCAAAAATCCCCGATAGAAAGTCTACTTTATCTCCTTCCTTTCGTGGGGTTGAAATATCAGATTGTCCCGGACGACGGCGGTTTAATTCATGCTGAATATAATTCTCGTCAATTTCTATACCCGAAGGACAACCATCGACAATGCCACCAATACCTCGTCCATGCGATTCACCAAAAGAGGTAAATGTAAATAATTTTCCGATTGTGTTCGACATAAATATTTATATATAATAATGTATGGGTTAAATGCTTAGCATATTTAAAATCAAAAAATTGAAATCAGATATTCAATGTCGGAAGAGTAAATAAATTATTCATCCGGAATGACAAAGATACATTTTTTATTCCAACAGGTTTATTGTAATTCTCTTTTTTACAAAAATGGATATTAAACGGTAAGAACCATTTAATATCCATTTAAAATTATTTACTGAAAAAATAGTTTTTCCATTATCTGATTAGTTGCAGCCGCAACCACTACCACAGCCACCGCCTTTTTCTTCATTATCATCGCTTCCGCAACCTCCGTCGCCACAACCACCGTCACCACAACTGCTTTCTCCTGATCCACAGCCACAACCGCTTCCACAGCCACCACCACCGGTAAGTGCAGCTAATTCTTTTTCAGTAGGTTCACGTACTTCAAGAACTTTTCCTTTGAAGTGAAGGTTCTCACCTGCCAACGGATGGTTTAAGTCAACGGTTACATGTGAATCGGTTACCGTTACTACTTGTGCATTCACACGGTTTCCTTCATTATCCATCAATGGAACAACATTGCCTTCAAAAATTATTTCTTCGTCAAGTTTACCATCAATTTCAAAAATTGCACGATCCAGATCCAGAACACTTTCGTCATCGTAATCTCCATAGGCATCTGCTGAGCTAATAGTGAATTCAAATTTGTCGCCGGCTTGCATTCCGAAAAGATTTTCTTCAAATTTCGGGAGCATCATGTTCACACCGAAGATGAAACTCATTGGTTGTTCAGCGGTAGCTTTTTCCATTAATTCTAATTCGCCTTCCACGTCGCCATCCACGTACAATTCGTATTCGGCTGATACTGATTTGTCTGCTGTAATTTTCATTTTGTTCTTATTTTTATTATTAAAATTGTTTCTGTTTATAGTCTATATCTGTTTTATGATCAATGATTGTATAATAACTCAATACCAGGTAATATTGTTCGGTTCGTAACCACTTTGTTTATCATATTTAAGGTCTTGAAGCATACTGGCATTTACTCCAATGCGGAAATTATAGGTTTTATAAGGCCCAAATGGTACTACGTTTCCTGTCATGGTCCAGCAATGTAGATTACGTGTTATACTAATGCTCGCCGATGTGAATTCTTTGTATTTGAAATCATACGAAGTGCTGGCATTGAATTTCCAGTTTGTTGTTAATGCCAGATTCCCCGAAAAACTTAAATTATGGGTAAAGTCCATTTTATATTCAACTTTATCATAATCAATCTCATTGGTATTTCCATAACGAATAGAATAACTGGCGCTTATACTCCAGGGGACTGCTACTTTCTGATATCCGTCTTCGCTTTTCTCCATAGCCGTTTTATCTCCTGCTGATTTATTTGTTTTATTTAAATCAGGATCGTTTTCATCCTCTATTTCATTAAGCTGATCTGCCGTTCCCTGCGTATCTGATTTCTTTTTACCTTTATCTTTTCTCTTAAAAGTCTCGTTACTAATCGTGTAACTATAGGATGTACTTGTACCCAAAAACCGAGGAAACTGTCCATTATTCCAACGAAGTTTATTCACGTGTACAAGCCTGTCACCATTTAATACATACATATATGGATCAAAAGCACCACTCAGGCTCAGGCTATAACTCTTACCAAATTTCAACCGTAGATTTGTACTGAATTGTGACCATTGCATTGAATCGACGGCTAAATTGTAACCACTACTCACCGAAAAATTATCGATTAAGCTGATTTTATTAAAAGGCATTGTTCCGGTAGTGTCTTTATCATTCCTGACTTTCATCTCAACATTATTGCCCAGTGAGAAATTGATATTTCCAGATTTTCCAGAACCCGGCGAGCCCGGCGCGCCATACAAACTTCCCTGGTAATGTGAATACTGTACATCCTGTTCTGTAAAAACTGCCGGATTTGTTTTATCCTGAATTAATTTTGTGTAGTTATCCCAATATCCCCAGCTTGGATCCGCAAAATCGGGCATATAGCTGAATCCTACACTTGGCGTCAGGACGTGACGGATACGATCAACTTTGTCACCAAAAATTGCACGGATGGGAATATAAAATCCGTAAAGTTTAGTGGATGCCGATACGCCCATATTAAAATCATACACACGATGAAATCCACCTGTAGTATCGATTATATCTTTTTGATTTACAACATCCCACGATTTATCTATCGATTGAAGATACCAACGCTCATTATAATTAATGGAGGGGGAAACATTGATGTATTTCAAAATATTAAAGGTAGCACTGACCGGTATACTGTGTCTCATCCCGTTTCGCCAGTCCTTCGAAAAAGATGAAGTTAAGAGTTTACTTTCTTTTGTATCGATACTGTTTGCTAAAGTTCCTGAGTACGACATGGATATTTTCTCATACCAACGTTCTTTCCCCACTGCATTTTTTCGTTTCAGGGGATAAATCCGGCTCATTGACAAACTGATATTGGGCAATGTCAAACTAATGGTAGAATCTTTTGTCCGTTGGTTTATCAACATACTGCCCGAAATACTAAACGGACTTTCCGGAAATCGTTGAGAAAACGAAACACTCGATCCCTTGGTATTTTGAGAAGTCAGATTCGGATTGGCATAATTATTTATATTATTCCGGTTATAGCCGCTGGTTGAAAAGTTGACACTTGAAGAAAAGGTGAAGTATTGATTTGCTTTGGCGTCCTGAGAATGTGACCACCTGATGCTCAGGCTGGGATCCATTCTGTAGTCCGGCATATCTTTTTCTCCGGTAACATCTTCGCGGTAGTCAAGATTAAAATTTCCACGATATTTATACCGTTTCAGATAAGTTGTGTTTGCAGATGCGGCCCAGGTTCCTTTGGTCCATATTTCACCTCTAAACTCCATATCAATGTAATCATTGAAGGCAAAATAATATCCTCCGTTAGTCAGTCCAAATCCCCGATTCAATTCATCAACATAAGCCGGCATTAAAATACCAGAAGAATACTTATCGGTAAATGGGAAAAAACCAAAAGGGACAGCAATAGGCAATGGAACATCGCAGATGACCAAATGCGCCGGGCCGGTAACGATATATCCGCCGGGTTTCACTTTTCCCTTCGAAAGACTTAGATAAAAATCCGGGTGATCGTGATTATCGCAGGTTGTATATTTCCCCCCGGCAATGCAAAGTATATCATCTGAGGTTTTCTTTGTCCGGTCACTGATAATATAACCTTCTCCCTGCTGAGTAACAGCCTGTCTGATATATCCTTTTTTTGTCTTTAAATTATAAGTCAGTTCCTTCGATGTATATTCAGTCTCACCTTCGTTAAAAACAGGTTCTCCAATCTTGGCTCCAAGGCTATCGACGGTTCCGTGTGCGTAAATCAGGCTGCTGTCCATTTTCACCCGTACAAAATCAGCCTTTAAATTGATGGTTTTATATTTTATATCAGTTTGTCCGTGCAAAAATCCAGTACCGTTGCCATAAAACACGATGGAGTCCTGCGCGCTGTATACAATTTCTGCATCTAATTGGTTCGATTTTTGCTTTTGTGTCGGAGTAATTTCAGTTGTATCAACTTTGGTTTTAATAAGACTATCGACACCCAAAGTAATATTTTCCTGGTTTTGGGGTATGACTTTCTCCTGGCAGTTACCCAAAAGGGAAAAAGCTGAGCACAAAAAAATAAGCAAGTACTTGCGTGCTTTGCTGAAATATAATTGGTTACAGATTTGCATCCGGTTGGGTTCTGATTTTCTTTATTTGGATGCAAATTTAGTCAAAAAATAGTACTCTCATTAACAAATAACTTTTTTTTATGAATAATTTGAAAATTTACTGCTTCCATTCGCATCGTAAACAGGATAAAAAGATTACTTTTGCAGAGAAATACACCATAGATTTCTTTTCATTTTTCAAAACAAATATGAGATTCTTAAAAATAAATTTTCTTTTTTTGAAATGGGGCTTATTTCTGATTGGTCTTAATCTAACTTTTCCTTTATTCGCTCAGGGGACAAAATTTACTGTCGTACTCGATGCCGGTCATGGAGGTCATGATCCCGGCGCATTGGGATCTATTATCCACGAAAAAGACCTCAATCTGGCTGTAACATTAAATCTTGGCTCAATTATAGAACAAAACTTCAAGGATGTCAAAGTGGTATACACCCGGAAAACGGATAAATACCTGACTTTGCAGGAACGTGCCGATATAGTAAATGAGAATCATGCCAACTTGTTTATATGCATACATACCAATTCTTCGCTTTCTGCATCAGCATATGGTGCTGAATCTTTTACACTGGGTCTGGCGAAGAGTAAGGCTAATCTGGATGTGGCCATGCGGGAGAACTCCGTTATTTTACTCGAAAAAGACTATAAATCAAAATACAAAGGTTTTGATCCTACTTCAGTCGATTCGTATATTATGTTCGAATTTATGCAGGATAAATACATTGATAAAAGTAATGACCTGGCTTCGAATATTCAAAAACAATTCGTCAATTATTGTAATCGTTCCGACCGTGGAGTTCGTCAGGCCGGATTTTGGGTTTTACACCGTTCAGCTTGTCCGAGTGTGTTAGTAGAACTCGGGTTCATATCCAATCCGGCAGAAGAACGCTATTTATCGTCCGATAAAGGTCAAAACGAGATGGCAAAAGCCATTTACAACGCATTTGTGTATTACAAACGGGATCATGATAAAAAATCCGGAGGTCAGATCATTTATGTAGCAAAAAACGAACCTGTTGAAAAAAAGGTTGAAGTCAAAAAAGAAGCGGATCAGCCAGCCGAAGTTACGGCTCCCGACACACAACAGATCATCAATCCGGTAGTGGTTTCATCTGCAAGGAAAAATGAAACAGTTACGGACAGGACTAAGGTTCCGGTATTTAAAATTCAGCTCTTTGCCACAACGCAGATTCTTAAAACCGATGCTGCCGATTTTAAAGGATTGCGTGACACAGAATACTTTGTTGAAAGAGGTCTGAACAAATACACCTATGGAGCTGAAACAGAGTATTCAAAAATTGAATTGATAAGATCTGAAATCAAGTCTAAATTTCCCGATGCATTTATTATTGCCTTTATTGGAGATAAAAAAATGTCACCACAAGAAGTCAAGCTATTAAAAAAGTAAGAAAGAGTTCCTACAATGCATTAAAAGTAACTTACTGAGAAACGCTTAAATCAGTATTTTAATAACGCAAGCAGTAGAATAATTACAAATTGAAAGGTAGTCAGTATTAAAAAATAGTATAGAATGAGAAAAATATATTTTACACGTGAGGTTAAAGTAGGTATTATGGCTATCGTTGCCATATTTGTGTTATATTTCGGTTTAAATTTCCTGAAAGGAATAGATATATTTACACCCGTGAGTAATTATTACGCTACTTATGAGAATATTGGAGGTTTGGTTCCTTCTTCACCGGTTTATGTCAAAGGCTTCAAAGTAGGCCAGGTAGAAGAAGTAAAATATGATTTTTCCAAACAACAATCGTTTGTTATCAGAATTTCAGTTTCCAACGACATTCAATTGCCAAAAGGTACCATTGTGGAATTGTACGATGACGGCCTGATGGGTGGAAAAGCAATACAGTTAGTATATGCCCCCGTTAATGCTTCGCAAAGCATGTACGTTACCGGAGACACCATAGATTCACATATTGGCATTGGTTTGATGGGGCAACTCACAGGCGATTTAATGCCCAAGATTGAAAGTATCTCTACTCAGGCCGATTCACTCATACGATCCGTACGGGTGTTGGTTGAAAACAAAGATTTGAATAAAAGCCTGGCTTCGATTGAACGCACGACTGCTGATTTGGCCGTGAGCTCTTCAGAATTAAAGAAGATGATGAAAAATGATGTACCTCATATTCTCAGCGATGTAAATATTCTCACTACTGACTTTAAACAAATTAGCGGGAACCTAAAAAAAATCGACTTTGCAGCCACTTTTGCCAGCATCAATCATACCATTGCTAACCTCAATTTAGTGTCCGACAAGCTGAATAGTTCAGATGGAACGATTGGCATGCTTTTAAACAATAAAGATTTGTATATCAATTTATCCAATACTGCTTCGAGCGCCGACAAATTACTCGTCGATCTTCAGAAAAACCCAAAACGTTATGTTCATTTCTCGCTGTTTGGGGGTAAAAAAGAATAGGGCTACTATTTAGTCTCATTCTAAATAACGTCCCATGCAAAAAAAATCTCATTTAAGATTCTTCACAGCCGAAACCTTTTGTTAACAAGAGTTTCGGCTTTTTTTCCCGCAATTTTTGTCAATTTGCTATCAATTTGTTAAGCCCTTTAATATCAGCCATATTTCAAAGTTATTACATTTAATGATCTTAATATCAAAATCTTATTATAAAGTTCTGATAATAAATCAAATGCTGATTCAGGATCATACACAAAAAAAAGTCAATTTTTTTATGTCATAATAATTCCTGAATTTTGTAAACCTGAAAATAGCCACCAATAGTTTTTAGCGAATATATTTATAGTTGTAACACTCAAAGTAATTAATATCTTTTGAAGTAAAACCAAAATGTTGAACAATCACGAACAGTTATGGAACCGCTGCCTAAGCGTTGTTAAGGACAATATAAGTGAAGCATCATTTAATACATGGTTTGCTCCTATCGTTGCATTAAAATACGAAAATTGCATATTTGTGTTGCAAGTACCCAGCCAGTTTTTCGTTGAGTACATTGAAGAAAAATATATCGATTTATTAAGGATGACATTGTATCGTGAAGTCGGAGTTGGCACGCGTCTGGAATACCGTGTGCTGATAGATAAATCGAGTGGTAAAGGAACGCAAATTCCAAGTGCTGTAGAACAACCAAAACCAAAGGCTTCTGCGCATTTGTCGAATTATGTGAGTCCATACCATAAACCTCAGTTGCCGGAAATCGATCCGCAATTGAATCCTGCATACAACTTCAACAACTTAATAGAAGGAAACAGCAATAAACTTGCACGTACAGCAGGGATTAGTATAGCAAATGATCCCGGAAAAACGATATTCAATCCATTATTTGTTTATGGTCAATCGGGTGTGGGAAAAACACATCTTGCAAATGCCATTGGGGTGATGACGAAACAATTACATCCCGAGAAAAGGGTATTGTATCTATCAGCTAACACTTTTCAGGTACAATATACAGATGCTGTGCGAAGTAACACAGTAAATGATTTTTTGAATTTCTATCAGACAATCGATGTATTGATTGTAGATGACATACAGGAATTCGCCGGTAAAACAGGTACGCAAAACACTTTTTTCCATATTTTCAATCACCTGCATCAAACCGGGAAACAACTGGTGCTGACATCAGACCGTTCTCCAATTGTTATGGTTGGTCTGGAACAACGGTTACTTACCCGTTTTAAATGGGGATTGTCTGCAGAAATAGAAAAACCGGATTTTCAATTAAGAAAATCGATACTTGAAAGCAAAATTTACCGCGATGGTCTGGAAATACCGGAAGATGTAGTCGATTTTGTAGCCGAACATGTTGTTGACAATGTCCGCGACCTGGAAGGTGTCTTAGTTTCGCTCTTAGCGCACTCTACACTGGCCAATATACAGATTGATGTAGCACTGGCCGAAAAAATTATCAGCCGCATTGTAAACATCACCCACAAAGTGAATACGGTTGAGAAAATCAGGGATGTTGTCTGCGAATACTTTTCCCTGACGGTTGATGCTATTTCCACCAAAAGCCGCAAACGTGAGGTTGTACAGGCGCGTCAGATTGCCATGTATTTATCCAAGCAATTAACAAAAAGTTCACTCGCATCGATTGGCAATACGATAGGTCAGCGGGATCATGCTACCGTGCTTCATGCATGCAAAATAGTTACTGATTTAATGGATTGCGATAAGAATTTCCGTTCGAGTGTAAGAGAAATAGAGGAAAAACTAAAACGTTGAATTTTAAATCAGACTTACTGAATCAATAATATTACAAAAAAGGCTGTCCTTAAAAAGACAGCCTTTTTTATAATCAGTTTTTTAAAGAAACAATTGAAAAACATCTTCAAATCGACAATAATATTTTCGTAGAATTTAGTAATGAAGTCTATTCGAGTCCTTCTAATTCTTCCACAGCTTCTTGCTTAGAGTCAACTTTCTCTTGATCGAATTGTTTATCCACTACAACTTCATCTTTCACAAAAACAACTTTACCGACGACTACCAGAAGAGTTAAGGCTGATATTACAAGCAATATTTTCGGTATTTTTTTCAGACTTGCTGCTGATTTTTCGAATGCCAGAAATGAAAAAACCAAGGCCAGTAGAATGGGCAAAAAGGCAATGGTACCTAATGGAAGGATAGTAAATAGAATACTTATAACAACAAAAAAAGTCGCAAGATAAATAAATAGCTTTCTCATACTTTTATAAATAAATTAAATGCCCGATGCCTTTGCCAATTTCAGTAGCCCGGTTCCTACAGGTATGCTAAATAAGATTTGAACAGGGATTTTTTTTGCGTCTGCAGTAAGCCATATTAAATTTTTGTCTTTCCCCTTCAAAACATCTGTTTTGGCAGAAATCGATAATTTATAACAATCCTTCACGCCCAGATTGGCAACAGACAACTTTTCTTTACCCATATATTTCACAGAAACAGGGAATTCTTTTTGATCAAACACAATGATAAAAGATTTGATCTGCCCCGGCTTAAATGATTTAAAATCAACAGTTCGTAATTTATATACGATTGACATAACGTCCTGTGATGAACTACCCACAGTAATCGTTTTTGTGGTTTCGGGTCTGTTCTTTTTCTTTGTTGTACAAACTATGGTTCTTCCGTCGCTTTTATAAACGTATTTTTCTGATTTGGTATAGCCCCCTTCGTAAATATTACGTTTATATAAACTGGGCTTTAATGTTGTTGGTTCCACATAAGATTCATACAAATCCCTGATTTTAAAAAAATTATCCCACTTGCTGAAAGTCACCGCTTCAAGACTCAAATGTAGATATGTTTTTTTTGAGGTATTTACTGTTTCGGTTTGCATAGAAACCTGGGCCAATTGTGTCATCATACCGCTCATTTTATACGAGGCGGCATAAACCAACTTCTCATTTGGTTTGATTTGGGAAAATCCACTTTCAAAACTGAATAGCAGACAAAGCGCTAAAAGAATTTTTTTCATTATAAAATTAAATCAATTATATTATTTTTTATTTGACTTATTCTAAATCAAATAAAACTATTTGAGAATTTTCAGAGAATTGTGAATATTACATCAAACAGAAGCAACAGCAAACATGTAAATGCTTCTTAAAAACTTACAACTTTATAACCTGTAAAAAGTCTGAATTCCTGATTTAGATACTTTCATCCGATTTAGAAGCTATTATTAATCATGCATTTAAATTCGAATCTAATTATTTTCTCAAATAACTAAATATATTTTTCAAATTATCAATTAACATAATAACAATCACTGCTATTGCAAAACCGATAAGCAAACTAAAAATACCATATTTTACTCTTCCGTTTAATGGAGATGGATTAACTACAAATCCCGATGGCATATCTACTGGCTGTACGAAATCTACCAGTTTCATTTCAGCATAAGATTTTCTTGCTTGCAAACCAAGTAAATCTTCATAAAAAAGTTGTTTCTTTTGATCACCAACCAATAATTTATCCTTCTCAAATCGCAACTGTTTTTCATTATCTTTAAAATATGAAACTTGTGCTAAACTATCTACACGTTGCAATTCCAGGTTACAGATACGAATTTGTTGTGCATATTCATCTTTCTTTACTATGAATTCATTTTGTAACAGCCTGTTATTGTTAAAATAATTCAATATTGCGGTCTGAATTTGTTGTAATTGATTGATTTTCCGTATTTTCAATTGCAAATACAATCTATCGCTCATGCGTACATTCAACGTATCTGTCAATGAGTGATTATTGCCGAAATCAATCTTGTCAGCCGTTTCGTCGTTCAAATAGTCGATGACGTAAAATGATTTTATTTCAACGATATTTTTTGCCACACTGTCGGGCAATGATAATTTGGTCGATAATGATATGAGTTTGTTAGTTGAGAGAGAATTTTCAAGTTGTTTGCTGATTTCCTTTACGGTTTGAGCCTCACCCCCATAAAGCATAGTCATGGCTTCAGCCTTATAGGTTCTTGCCGATGGACGAGCCAGGTATTGTCCCACGATAAGACTTAAGACAATTATAATTATAAAAGTATACATACTTCTATAGCATAAACGAATAATAAAACCAATAGTGTTTAAAAGTTTTCTACCAATTTTATTAAGCCAATTGAAAAACATTGATATTAACTGAAGTAAGTTAATTTCTTTGGTGTTGTTTTCTTCCATATTCATGATTTTTTCCAATTAATAAATAATCTGTTTCAATTTTTATCTTCCAGGTCCTGAGAACTTTCAATATCTTCATTTTCTTCTGAGTAGGGATCAGTATCGTCATCATCTTCCTCCTCCCAATTTACGATTGGCTTTTGCGGGCCTTCATTTCTGTACCAAATTGATAATACAAATCCGATTATGCCACCTGCCAAATGTCCTTCCCAGGAAATTGGATCTTTTATTTCCCAGGGAAAGATATGCCAGACCATACTTCCATAAACGAATGCAACAATTAACGAGATTGCTATCAATGGAATATATTTCCGTATCATTCCACTGAAGAACAAGAAAAAAGCCAGTGAATAAATCAGGCCACTCGCTCCGATATGCCAACTGTCTCTTCCAATGATCCAAAGTATCAAACCACTGATAATATAGGAAATGAACAACACTTTTGAGGCAATTTGTTTATAGAAAAAATACAAACAACTACCAAGTATCGTAAATGAGATGACGTTATTAGCCAAATGACCCCAGTCACCATGAATAAAAATCAAGGTAAATACGCCACGGATATTTTCTAATCTACGCGGAAAAACTCCTGCAGTATGAAAATCCCAATTCATCCCCCGCTCCAATAAAAAACTGAGTATCATCAATATCCCAATTATTAAAGGGATAAAAACTGCATGAATAAATTGTCGTTTTTCAGTAGATGTTTTAGATTCAAATAGCATTTTTTCACCTTGGAATTTGCGGTGTAAAGTTAAACATTCTTCGGATAGCAAACGTAAAATTATGAGTAAAAGTATGTTTTTAGTTTGAAAAAAAAAAGATCGGTGAAAGATCTGTTACAACTTCAATTATAATATATTCAGAATCATACAATTACAACAAGAGCAAAAAAAACGGTTCAAAATTAAGAAATTTTGAAAAGAAACACATTAATTGTTCAGAAATATTTAATATATTGCGGTCGAAATGGGAAATAAAAATAAAATGATAAATAACCAAATAACATTTTCATTTTTTCATTCGTTCTTAATTTCTCAGTGAGAACCTTAAAATAATTATTTTATTTGTACAAATACTATGAGTTACCTCAATTTTGACAAAACCTTATTAACGAATCTCGAAAAATCCCTTACAAAAGAGATGATTCGAACGAATCGCGCGGGGACATACAACAGCACAACTATAATTGACTGTAACACCCGAAAATATCACGGACAATTGGTCATGCCACTTCCCGAAATTGACAATTTCAATCATGTGCTACTTTCTTCGCTCGATGAAACTGTAATTCAGCATGGTGCAGAGTTCAACCTGGGAATTCACAGGTTTGAAGGTAATAATTATAGCCCGAATGGTCACAAATATATTCGTCAATTTGATTGTGAAGTTATCTCCCGTACAATTTTCCGGGTTGGTGGTGTAATCCTTTCAAAAGAACGGATATTGGTATCTTTCGAACCACGTGTACTCATCAAATACACCTTACTCGAGGCTCATTCGGCTACAGTGCTCCGTTTCAAACCATTCCTGGCCTTTCGAAACGTGAATGAACTAACCCAACAAAATGATGTTGCTGAAACATCATTTCAGGAAATTCAGCATGGTATTTCTATGCGTATGTATGATAATTACCCAAATCTTTGCATGCAATTTTCGAAAAAGCCAACCTATATACACCAACCCGATTGGTATAAAAATATAGAATACTCCAAAGAAGAAGAACGGGGATATGCCTTCAGGGAAGATTTATTGGTACCCGGGTACTTTGAAATGCCCATTAAAAAGGGAGAATCAATCATTTTTTCAGCAGGGATTTCTGAAATCTCATCAAGGAAAATAAAAAGCCTTTGGGATGAAGAGTTGACAAGAAGGGATGTCCGCGTGGATATGTTCACTTGTCTGAAAAACGCAGCACAACAATTCTACAAACGGGAAGGCGATAAAACCTATTTACTGGCTGGATATCCCTGGTTTGGAGCACGGGCCAGAGATCAGTTTGTAGCTTTACCGGGTTGTACCTTAACCATTGACCGCCTGGATTATTTTCACGCGATCATGGATACAGGAATTGAAGAACTAAAAAGATTTATGGATGGCGAGCGCACTGGCTTTAAACTTCAGGCTATTGACGACCCGGATGTTTTACTTTGGTTTTTGTGGACTGTTCAAATATTCTCGAAAGCCACTTCGTTGGAAGAAGCAGCAAACAGGTATGAGGAAATTGCATCAACAATCATTTCTTACATTCGAAAACAAAATCATCCAAACCTGTTTTTGCACAACAACGGATTGTTGTATGTAAACGGAACCGATAAGCCTGCAACCTGGATGAATGCCATGGAAAATGGAAAACCTATCACGCCAAGAACCGGATATGTAGTAGAAATTAACGCATTATGGTTCAACGCATTGAAATTCACTTCGGAACTAACCCGCGAGAAAGGGGATAATCATTCAGCTGATTTACTTGATTACCAGGCAGAAATAGCCCGCGAGTCGTTTATAAAAACTTTCTGGAACGGAACTTATTTAAACGATTTTGTGGATGGAAATTACAACGACAGGGAAGTTCGCCCAAATATGATTATGGCAGTCGGATTACCCCATTCACCGCTGAACAAACAACAGCAAAAATCTGTTTTGGACATAACAACAAAAGAGCTGCTAACACCAAAAGGATTAAGGACATTAAGTCCTAAAAGTGGTTTCTACAGACCGAATTATGTAGGTGGTCAACTGGAACGTGACCGGAATTATCATAACGGACCTGTATGGCCCTGCACTTTTGGAGCTTTTGCAATGGCTTATTTGAAAATTTACAAACAAAGCGGAAAGTCATTTCTGGAACGGATGTTGATTGGATTTGAAGCAGAAATGACAGAACAATGCGTGGGTACACTTCCCGAATTGTTTGATGGAAATCCACCATATAAAGGTCACGGAGGGATGTCATTTGCCATGAGCGTGGCTGAAGTATTGAGAATCTTGAATGTATTGAAAAAATACGAAAACGAATAATACATGAAAGCATTAATGTTTGGATGGGAATTTCCACCGCATATTTTGGGAGGCTTGGGTACAGCAAGCTATGGACTTACTAAAGGAATGGCTATGCAACCGGATATGGAAATCACTTTCGTGATTCCCAGACCACATGGAGATGAAGATCAAAGTTTTCTAAAAATACTGGGTGCATGCAATGTGCCTGTAGTCTGGAAAGAAAATGACTGGAATCATGTGAATCATCGCATTGGTCAGATGATGCATCCTGATGAGTATTTCAGGCTTCGTAATGGTATTAAATACGATTTCAACCGGATTTACACCAACGACCTGGGTTGTATTGACTTTTCAGGCCGTTATCCAGATAATTTAATAGAAGAAATATCAAATTATGAAGCAGTTGCGAGCGTATTGGCACATCAGCTTGATTTTGATATCATCCATTCGCACGATTGGTTAACCTTTCCGGCAGGCGTTTTTGCTAAACAAATCAGTGGGAAACCACTTGTGATTCATGTTCATGCCACAGATTTCGACCGAAGTCGCGGACAAGTGAATCCGATAGTGTATGGTATCGAAAAACGGGGTATGGATAACGCCGATCACATCATGACTGTGAGCGACTTAACCCGAAGAATTGTCATTGAAAAATACCATCAGGACCCACGAAAGGTAACTACAGTGCACAATGCAGTTGATCCGCTACCGGATGCCGGTTCATTTACAAAAACTCCACGAAATGACAAAGTTGTGACTTTCCTGGGACGCATAACCATGCAAAAAGGACCGGAGTATTTTGTTGAAGCAGCTTATCGGGTGTTACAAAAAACCAGAAATGTACGTTTCGTAATGGCAGGTAGTGGCGACATGATGAATGAAATGATTGATCTGGTAGCTAAAAGAAATATCGCTGACAAATTTCATTTCACTGGTTTTCTGAAAGGGCGACAAGTTCATGAAATGTTGGCTGAAAGCGATGTATATATTATGCCTTCAGTATCTGAACCATTTGGCATATCGCCGTTGGAAGCTATGCAGGTAGGTACACCTTCAATTATCTCGAAACAATCGGGTTGTGCAGAGATACTTACTCATGCCATTAAAACTGATTATTGGGATATAGATGCCATGGCTGATGCCATTTATGCCATCGTAAAAAACCCTGCAATGCACAAAAGCCTGCAGGAATTAGGACGGGATGAAGTGAATAATATCCGTTGGCAGGATGCAGGTCTGAAAGTGCGGGGTATATATGAGAGTGTTATGTGATTTATTTACAATTTTTCAATTTACAGAATGCAAGATATTTAAAATTAAGAGCTTGTAACTAGTAACTTTAATACAATATGAAAAACATTTGCTTTTATTTCCAGGTTCATCAACCCTTACGGTTGAAACGTTATCGATTTTTCGATATAGGTCAGGATCATTATTATTATGATGACTTTCAAACAGAAGACCGTCTCAAGACTTTGGTTGAACAAGTATATTTACCAGCCAACCGGACTATTGCTGAAATGATCCGCAGTTCGAATGGAAAGTTCCGTTGTGCATTTTCAATTTCAGGAATTGCATTGGAACAATTAGAACAACATGCCCCCGAAGTGATTGACAGCTTTAAAGAACTGTCAAAAACCGGTTGTATAGAATTTCTTGCCGAACCTTATGCTCATTCATTGTCCTCAATTTTCGATGAAAGTGAATTTATACGACAAGTGAATATGCATGCTGATAAAATTGATGGTTTATTTGGAAAGCGCCCGACATCCTTTTTTAATGCAGAATTAATTTACTCGGATGAAATTGGGGAATTGGTGTCGAAAATGGGTTACAAAACAATGATGGTAGACGAAGCGAAACATGTATTGGGTTGGAAAAGTCCAAATTTCGTGTACACCCATTCGTATATTCCAAAACTGAAATTATTAGTAAGGAACCATAAGCTGAGCGATGACTTAGCATTCCGGTTCTCTAACAGGAGTTGGAGTGATTTTCCTTTAACTGCAGAAAAGTTTATCGATTGGATAGTCAAAACACCGGATGATGAAAAAGTTATAAATCTGGGAATGGGTTACGAAGTTTTCGGGCTAATTCAACAGACCTATACGGGTATTTTCGAATTTCTGAAAGCACTGCCTTATCATGCCATGGAGCATCATGTAAATTTCATGTTACCTTCAGAGCTCAGTAAAAAATACGAACCTGCAGGAGCCTTATCCGTAACCTATCCAATGTGTTGGGTTGGAAACGATAAGGATCTGACACCATGGACGGGTAACGATTTGCAACAGGAAGCACTGACCAAACTTTACGCCGTGGGTGAACGTGTTCGCCTGTGTTCCGACAAGCCGCTGTTACACGATTGGTTGATGTTGCAATCGAGCGATCATTTTCGCTACATGAGTCATAAAGATCCTTATGGAACGAACTACGAGACAGCTTATGATGCATTTATGAATTATATGAATGTATTGGCTGATTTTCTCGACAGGGTGGATGCACAATATCCGACAACCATCGATAACGAGGAATTGAACGAACTACTCAAAACAATAAACCAACAAGAAATTGAAATTGAAACTCTTGAAAATGAGATAAAAAAACTCAAGTCAAAAAAAGATAAACTTGCAAACGGGAAATAATTTAAATATATCATTATAAAAAAAACACTTACTGAGAAATCTGTTCAGTAAGTGTTTTTTATCATTATAAAAATCCCATCCAGATACGAATCTTTGAAAATTGATTATATTCGCTTACCTTTGCGAACCAAAATCAGGACTTCCATTTTATGAAAAAATACTTACAAGAAAAGATATTTCAAATTATTTCCGAAGCAGCCGATGAGCAACAACAGGAATGTTATGTGATCGGGGGATTTGTACGCGATATTTTTCTGAAACGACCTTCGAAAGACATAGATGTGGTTGTTGTTGGCAGTGGCATTGAACTGGCAAAACGAGTGGCCGATAAGTTAGGCAAAAGAGCTAATCTGACAGTTTTTAAAACCTTCGGAACGGCGCAGGTTAAGTTGAAAGATCTGGAAGTTGAATTTGTAGGAGCCCGAAAGGAATCGTACCAACGTGATTCGCGCAATCCGATAGTGGAGGATGGAACCCTTGAAGATGACCAAAACCGCCGCGACTTCACGATAAATGCCATGGCAATTTGCCTGAACAAAGACCGTTTTGGAGAGATGATTGATCCGTTTGGCGGCATGGAAGACCTTAAAAATTTCGTGATCCGGACACCACTTAATCCCGACATTACTTTTTCTGACGATCCTCTCCGTATGATGCGTGGCATAAGGTTTTCGGCTCAACTTGGGTTTTTTCTGGAAACAAATACTTTTGATGCTATAGTCAGAAATAGAGAAAGAATTGAAATCATATCGAAAGAACGTATTGCCGATGAATTGAATAAAATCATGATGTCGCGCAAACCTTCGGTAGGATTTATATTGCTCGAAAAAACCGGTCTGCTTGAACTTATTTTTCCTGAAGTGTTAGCTTTGAAAGGTGCAGAGACAAAAGATGGCGTAGGTCATAAAGACAATTTCTATCACACCCTGGCAGTATTGGACGGCTTGTGTGAACATACTGACAAGCTTTGGTTACGTTGGGCGGCTTTGTTGCATGACATCGGCAAACCACGCACCAAAAGGTTTGATCCCCGATTAGGCTGGACTTTTCACAACCATAACTTTATTGGAGAAAAAATGATTCCGGAGATATTCCGAAGAATGAAATTACCAACCAATGAAAAAATGAAGTACGTGCAAAAAATTGTAACACTGCACATGCGCCCCATAGTATTGAGCGAGGAGGAAGTGACAGATTCGGCAGTACGTCGTTTGTTATTTGATGCCGGAGACGACATAGATGATTTGATGATGCTTTGCGAAGCTGATATTACATCGAAGAATCCTGAAAAGGTGAAACGATTCCGTGCGAATTTCCAACTCGTCCGGGAGAAACTAAAAGAAATTGAAGAAAAAGATCGTGTTCGGAATTTTCAACCACCCATCAGTGGACAGGAAATCATGGATACTTTCAACTTGCCTGCCTGTGCCATTGTTGGTGATATTAAAACACGCATCAAAGATGCAATTCTGGATGGAATTATCCCCAATGAACACGATGCTGCGAAAGTTTATATGATGGAGGTCGCAAAAGAGTTTAATATACCGGGAGTGAAATGATATTGGCTGCGCGATATTTACTTCGTGATATTAGCTGCGAGATATGAACTGCGTGATATTAGCTGCGCGATATGATTAGATATTAACTGCTCGATATTAACAGATGCTTATTGATAGAAAGTATAATATACTTTTGTCATTTGACTTTAAAAAATAAAAAGCTCATGAAAAAAACATTGCTACTTGTCTTTTTGCTGACTATAACCGTTTCCGGTTATGCACAAAAGGATGGTAAACCACAAAAATTTATTTTTTCACAAAAAGTGCCGGCTACTTTCGATGCCGGACGTTTAGGACGTTTAGACTCGGCTTTACAAAAACTGGTGGACAACGGAACCATACCACATGCCGTTACTTTTGTGGCTCATAAGGGTAAAGTAGTACATTATAAGGCATTCGGCTGGCGTAATGTGGAAAATAAAATTCCGGTTCAGAAAGATGACATTTTCCGTATGGCTTCACAAACTAAAGCCATTACGGCTGTGTGTGTGATGACTTTGTTCGAAGAAGGTAAAATACTGTTGGACGATCCGGTTAAAAAGTATATTCCTGAATTTAGAAATCCACAAGTGTTGGTTGCTTTCAACGAAAAAGACTCAACTTTCACAACCCGACCTGCTGACAAAGATATTACCATTCGTCATTTATTGACCCACACTTCGGGGATTTCTTACGGGAATGGAAGTCCGCTTTTGAGAATTTACACTAAAAAAGGAATTCCAACACTCAATACGCTGGGAAACAAAAGCCTGGCCGAAGTCATTCGCACCCTAGCTACGTGTCCGTTGGAACATGATCCGGGTGAAAAATTCACATATGGAATGAGCCTCGATGTGTTGGGTTATCTGATTGAAGTTGTTTCGGGCAAACCCATTGATCAATATTTCAGGGAACGGATTTTTGAACCGCTTGGAATGAATAATACTTACTTTAATGTTCCAAAAGACAATCAGAACCGCCTGGTAACTTTGTATCAAAAAGATATTAATTCTGCATTGACCAAAAACCCCAGCGAATTGTATCAGACCTATCCCTATGCCGGAGCTCAAACTTTTTTCAGTACAGGTGCAGGCTTGTCGGGAACGGTTGAAGATTATGCCAAATTCTGTCAAATGATATTGAATGGCGGTGAGTTTAACGGAAAACGAATTTTAGGGCGAAAAACTGTAGAATTGATGTGTCGCAACCAGGTTAAAGATTTACGTGGTGAAATTGGTTTTGGGCTGGCTTTCGATGATTTCCGTGCACAATATGCAGCCAAATCCATAGCTTCCGAAGGTTCCTTGCGTTGGGGTGGCATGTTCGGAACAGATTATATTATCGATCCGAAAGAAGATTTGATACTGCTTTTTTATATTAATTTACAGCCAAACAACACCGGAATTGACCTGAAGGTTTTATTTCATAATCTGGTATATCAGGCATTAAAATAAATACAACATAATTGTTACCTGTAAACAACTCTACAAATAAACCAATAAAAATGAAACGTTTAATTCCAATAATTATCAGCATGGTTCTTATTTCAACCTGTTATTCCACCAACAAAATAGTCTATCCAAAAACAGCAAAAGGAAATACAGTTGACACTTATTTTGGTGTTGAAGTTAAAGAACCATATCGTTGGCTGGAAAATGACACTTCTGCTGCAACGGCTCACTGGGTAAAAACTCAGAATAAAGTTACAAACGATTATCTGGCACAGATTCCTTTTCGTTCTGAATTAAAAAAACGGCTGACTGATTTGACGAATTATCCAAAATACACTTCTCTCTTCAAAAAAAACGGACAGTATTTTTTCTTTAAAAACAACGGATTGCAAAATCAAAGTGTTTTGTATCGTCAACGTACTTTGACTGCTGAGCCAGAAGTATTACTCGATCCGAACAAACTCTCAACAGATGGAACAGTGGCTCTTTCTTCAATTTCATTTTCCAAAAACGGGAAATATCTGGGTTATGCTATTGCTCGTAGTGGTTCGGACTGGAATGAAATTTTCGTATTGGATACTGAAACCCTTCAACTTTTAACCGATCACATTGTTTGGTCAAAATCATCAGATATATTCTGGCAGGGTAACGGTTTTTATTACAGTGCCTATGATGCGCCTGAAGCAGGAAAAGAGTATTCAAATAAAAATGAGTTCGAAAAAGTATTATATCATACGATAGGTGAATCCCAAAATAATGATAAATTGATTTATGAAGACAAATTATTTCCGCTTCGCGAATGTTACGCCGGAGTAACTGAAGACGAAAAGTTTCTTTTCATTTCAATCACCGAAACAACAACAGGTAATAGTTTGTTGATGAAAGACCTCTCAAAACCGAATGCTACTTTCGTGGAATTGGCTACGGGCTTTAAAAATGATTATTCGGTAATTGAACACCTGAACGGTAATATATATATTCTGACTAACTGGGGCGCTCCTAAAAACAGATTGATGGAAGTTGACATTAACAATCCAAATCGTGAAAACTGGAAAGAAATACTACCTGAAACAGGCGATGTGTTAGAAAGTGTTTCGATTATCGGGGGAAAAATCATAGCAGAATATATGAAAGATGCCAGCAATCATTTGTATGGATTTGATTTAAAAGGGAAAAAATTGTATGAAATTGAATTACCAACTTTAGGATCAGTAAGTGGATTATCGGGAGATAAAGATGATAATGAGGCTTTCTTTACATTTACTTCCTACACCTTCCCTCCTACTATTTATCGTTTTGACGCTTCAAAAAACAATTCGGAAGTATTTCACAAAACCAATGTTTCATTTAATCCCGAAGAATATATCAGCGAACAAGTATTTTATACCAGTAAAGATGGAACAAAAGTACCGATGTCAATTATCTGCAAAAAAGGATTGAAAAAGAACGGTAAAAATCCATTAATGCTTTACGGGTATGGTGGTTTCAATATCAGCTTAAATCCGACCTTTTCGGTGGCACGCATTCCTTTTTTGGAAAATGGCGGCATTTATGTGGTGGCAAACATTCGTGGCGGCGGCGAATATGGTGAGGCATGGCATTTGGCCGGTACTAAAATGCAGAAACAAAACGTTTTCGACGACTTTATTGCTGCTGCTGAGTATCTGATTGTACAAGGTTATACTTCTTCGAAATATCTGGCTATTGACGGTGGATCTAATGGTGGATTGCTGGTGGGTGCATGTATGACCCAACGCCCTGACTTATTCGCAGTAGCGATTCCTGAGGTAGGCGTACTCGATATGCTTCGGTATAATCAGTTTACCATCGGTTGGTCATGGTCCAGTGATTACGGAACCAGCCAGGATAGTAATGAGATGTTTGAATATTTAAAGGCGTATTCTCCTTTACATAATATCAAAAAAGGTACTAAGTACCCTGCCACGCTGGTAATGACGGGTGATCACGACGATCGTGTTGTGCCGGCTCATTCATTTAAATTTGCTGCAACACTTCAGGCTGTCAATACCGGTTCCAAACCCGCAATGATCAGAATTGACTCCAAAGCCGGGCATGGTGCAGGTAAACCAATCGGTAAAATTATCGATGCACAAACAGATATGTGGTCGTTTGTTATGTTTAACCTGGGCATGACACCCCGTTTTAATTGACAATTTTCAATTTTCAGTTTACAATTACAGAACATACAATCAAGCAATTATAACAGGAATTCAATATTTCTCTAAATTAAAGTCAACTTTTTTTACCTAAAAGATTTGTCAAATGGGCTAAAAAGGCTATCTTTGCACCGCTTTAGAAAAATGGCGGGATAGCTCAGTTGGTTAGAGCGTCGGATTCATAACCCGGAGGTCACGAGTTCAACTCTCGTTCCCGCTACAAAAAAAAGGAAGTTCAATTCGAACTTCCTTTTTTGCGTTTTAATACTTTGGGAGTGACCTTCCGAAATTATAATTTAAATACAACATTACCAACAAGATAGCGACTTTAAAGTGAAGATACTGAAAGAAAATAAGTTTATATATATTAATATACAATAATAATTGACCTGAAAAGTATCAGTTTAAACGATTAAACAGCTATATTTGCAGTATTAAATCCTGTACTTAAAAAAAACACACCTACGTTCATGAAAAAGAATGTATCCTTAAAAGACATAGCTGAGCAAGTTGGAGTATCAACAGCTTTGGTTTCGTATGTATTGAATAATAAGTTAAAGGATAGAATAAATAAAGATGTTGCTGCCAAAATCAGACAAGCAGCAGAAGACCTCAATTACCAGCCCAATCAAATTGCCAGAAGCTTAAAAGCTCAAAAAACTTTCACCATTGGCTTAATCGTAGCCGATATTGCCAATCCATTCTCATCACAAATAGCACGCATCATCGAAGATGAAGCTAAAAAGTTCGGTTATTCTGTTATTTTTGGAAGCTCAGACGAAAGTTCAGAAAAGACAAAAGATTTAATAAAATTGCTACTCAATCGTCAGGTTGATGGATTAATCATCGCCTTACCTGAACATACTGAAGACCAGGTGATGTATCTGAAAAAATTCAATGTACCTTTTGTTCTGATTGACCGATATTTTCCTACCATTCAAACGAATTCAGTTTCCATAAACAACTTTAAAGCATCTCAAAAAGCCATTCAGCATTTGCTGGACAATGGGCATAAACGCATCGGAATTATTTCATACCAAACCACTTTATTTCATCTTAATGAAAGAATCAGAGGCGCTGTGGATTTATTAGCAAACAATGCGCTCGTTGGTGAAGTCAGAATTGATTCAATAAATCAGGATGTTGTCGCTGCAATTGATGGATTTCTTGATGATCCGAATCCGGTTGATGCGATATTTTTCACTTCAAACTTACTCGCAATTTCCGGACTAAAATATATCAACAGCATAGGTATAAAAATTCCTGATCAACTCGCTATTGTTGGTTTTGACGAAACCGATGCATTTGACTTATTTTATGCACCGGTAAGCTATGTCAGGCAACCAATGGTTGTATTGGGCCATGAGACAGTAAAACTTCTTCTTAAAACCATAGAGAATAACGAAATTATAGAGTCCGTTGAACTGGAGGCTGAACTGGTGATCAGAAGTTCCTCTTAAATTATCAAATAATTTTTTTATTATTTTGTTTAAACGTTTAAACAAAATAATTGAAAATAAATCCTGCAAAAAACACAATCAAAACAAAGATCAAATAACCAAAATAAAATTCTAAAAACATGAAAACAACAGATCAAAAAAAGAAAAAGGTAGTGTGCTACGGAGAGGTACTGTGGGATATTTTTCCAACTCAAACCAAACCCGGTGGAGCACCAATGAATGTAGCTTATCATTTGCACAAATTTGGAATTGACAGCCGTATGATTAGTCGCGTTGGGGATGATAATTCCGGTGAAAAGTTATTAAAGTTACTCACTGAATGGAACATTCCAACAGAAAATTGTCAGATTGATCAACATTATGAAACGGGTAAGGTAATAGCTACAGTAATGCCCGGAAACGAAATGAGTTATTCCATTCATTCGCCTGTGGCATGGGATTATATTACCCCCGAAGTTGATTTCGAAAATATGGTGAGTGAAGCCGATGCTTTTGTATTCGGAAGTTTGGTTACAAGAAACAAAACCTCACGCGAGACCCTATACCATCTGATCGAAAAAGCAAAATTCAAAGTATTTGACATCAACTTGCGCAAACCTTTTTATTCGCCGGAAACAATTGAATACTTGTTAAACAAATGCAACTTGCTGAAACTTAACGAAAATGAACTAGCGTTGATAATCACATGGTTTACCGACAATTGTATAGATGAAGTAAGTTCAGTATATTTTCTTCAACAAAAATTCAATATCGACGAAATTATTGTGACCAAAGGAGCTGATGGAGCCAGTTATTACACAAAATCTGAATCCTATACGTTCCCGGCCTTCAAAGTTTCAGTGAAAGACACCTGCGGGAGTGGAGATTCATTCCTGGCAGCCTTTCTGTCCAAGAAATTTGAGAACGAGTCACCTGAGACCTGCATGATTTACGCAACCGGTCTTGGAGCATTTGTAGCCTCACACGAAGGAGCCTGCCCTGCTTATGACCTTTCGAAACTGGAATCCTATATTTTTCAAAAACAAATCAATTAAAAAAACCTTTAAAATCTAATTCATCATGCAAGCAACAAATTTAACATCCGTAAAACCGGCCGATGCTGCAACTACAGCGGGCACCCTCAATGCACAAAAAACGAAAAGTTACGTGCTTCCTTTAATTCTGATTGTCAGCCTTTTCTTTATGTGGGGAATGGGCGGCAGTATAAACGACATTTTAATCCAGCAGTTCAAAAAGACCTTTGTATTAACCGACTTTGAATCAGGTCTTGTTCAATCAGCTTTTTATCTGGGTTATTTTCTATTTGCAATTCCGGCATCTCTCATTATGCGCAAATTCAACTACAAAACAGGTATTGTTATCGGGCTGTTTTTATTTGCGCTAGGTGCACTTTTATTTTACCCAGCAGCCGAAATAGCCTCGTATGGCTTCTTCCTTTTTGCTCTTTTTGTAATTGCTTCGGGTCTTACTTTTTTGGAAACCGCGGGTAATCCATACGTTTCGGCTTTGGGTGAGCCTGAATCTGCAACTTTCCGTTTGAATCTGGCACAGTCATTTAATCCAATTGGGTGTATTACAGGCATTCTTATTGGTCAGAATTTCATTCTTTCGGGTATCGAACACAGTACAGTACAATTGGCAAAAATGTCGAAGGGAGCAGTAAATGCTTATTATTCTTCCGAAGTGCATGCAGTTCAAACTCCATATTTAATCATTGGTATTGTTATCGTTGTGGCTGCATTCATTATTATGATCACTAAATTTCCGGTAGTAAAGGACGAGGAAACTCAGAGTACTTCTACAACCAGACAAACCTTGAAATTCATTTTTGCAAAACGTCATTTCAAACAAGCTGTTATGGCTCAATTTTTCTACGTTGGCGCACAGGTTTGTATCTGGAGTTTTCTGATCCGCTACATACAAGGCACCATTCCCGGAACACCTGAAAAGTCAGCCGCCAATTTTCTGACTATCTCACTTGTCGTATTTACAGTTGGCCGGTTTATTGGCACTGCTCTTTTGAAGAGGATTAAAGGCCATAATTTACTTTGGATCTATGCTTCAATCAATTTGGTTTTGATCGCCGTAGCACTTGTATTTCCGGGGACAATCGGAATTTGGGCATTGGTTGGTACCAGTTTTTTCATGTCAATTATGTATCCTACCATTTTTTCTTTAGGAATCCGGGGTCTTGGCGAGCATACCAAACTGGCTGCATCTGTATTGGTTATGGCCATTATCGGTGGTGCTTTGATTACACCGCTTATGGGTTTGGTATCAGTTCACCTTGGCATTGGAAAAGCAATTGTAATACCATTCCTGTGTTTTGTTGTAATAGCCTATTATGGCATTAAAGGTTACAAAGAAAAAACAGAAGCCATTGATTAATCAAATTAAATATCGACGAACAGGATTTTATCCGAATTATTTGACTCGTAACAAACTTCAATTTATAAGTCAATATTTTTTTTAAAACCTTGTTTAAACGATTAATCATATATGCTATGAAAAACACACTTATTATTTTATTGATCTGTATAATTCCTACCTATATTTTTTCGCAAGTAGTAATTACCAACACCAACTTCTCATTGGGAACAACAGGGCGTATAGGCGTTGGATTATCGCCAAACGGTGAAGGGACCATGTGGAAACCATTGAATCTGTCAGGTCAGGGTTCATTAGCCGGTCGCATGGAACAAAACGATTATATGGATTTGTTGCCTGCCATACACTTTACACCAAAACTAAGCGGTACCGACAGTACCAATGTTACATTTCAGGTACGACTGGGGATGTATTCCGCCAACGGACAATTTATGGGCAATACAAGTACCCGGACTGATAAAGGATTGACCATTATTTTACCGGAGACGTATATCGAAGCGAGGAATATTATGGGGAGTCGTTGGTCAGCCTGGGCGGGAGTTCGTTTTCGTCGTTACGATGACATTCATATTTGCGACTATTTTTATTTCGACGACCATTCGGCTCAGGGATTCGGTGTTAGCTACAAAACCACTGAACTAACTTTATTAATGCCCGCTTCGACTGATTCAGCAGGAGTTTATCCTTATAATTATGAGGTTACTGTTGCAGGTGCTACCAATCCGGCCATTCGTCAACGAATGGTTTGGATAGGCGAACACAGCATAAAATTTAACAATGGAAGCATGATAAAACTGTTGGGAGAATTTCACTCCGTGCCATCGTCTTCTCAAAATGCTTCTAAGAATTATTCTGCCGATCATGGCTGGGTAGCAGGATTTAAGTACAGTAATCCGATCAAAACAACTTTTCCGGGTTCGTTCAATCAGTTTTCGATGCGATATGGAACGGGAATAGCCAATGGCGGTGATAATGGGAATACTTTCACCTGGGCAACTTACGGACCCCCTGATGCTGATGGAAAATACACGCATGCCTATTCTTTAACCACAGTGGAACACTTTTTACTGAACTTTTCAAAAAATGTAAGTTTTAATGGTTATGGAGTTTTTACTCAAAGTCAGGGCGGTTCAACAAGTCTGAATATGGATACATATTTCAATGGACATCAATTATTTAATCACAAGCGAGATATTGTTGTTGGTGGACGATTATTGTTTTATGCTACAGACTGGTTGCATTTGATTGGCGAAGCACATTATGCTTCACGAAAAGATGGTGATAATCCGGATGCATCAATGTGGAAATTCTCCTTTGCTCCTACTATTGCGCCATTAGGCAAACGCGATCCATGGTGTCGTCCACATATTCGTCTCGTTTTTTCTGCCGCCCGTTACAACGATTATGCCCGAGACAATCATTATTCTCCCTATTTACAAATTAACCAAAACCGTTGGGGAACTTATATTGGCGTGAAAACGGAATGGTGGCTATTTTAACGTAACGATATGATTATTCAGCAATAAAAAAAACAATTTAAAAATATACGATTATGCCAATTTTTGGAACAACAATTTTATCATTTATCCCTTGCTGGAGTGCTGATGGCGGACGTTTTGCCATTGAGAAAACAGCTGAATACGGTTTCGATATGCTGGAAATTATTCTACCGGCTTCATTGGATTTTGATCCTAAAACTGTAAAAAAGCAACTTGAAAATCAGGGCATTGCCGGACGTTGCACATTGAATTTACCGGCCGAATGTCATTTACCATTTTACCCAGAAAAAGCTACTGCAATAATGAAAGCAGCACTCGATATTGTGGCTGAAATGAATGGAAATTTTCTGGGCGGCGTGTTACATTCTTCCATTGCAAAATTTACCGGGCAACCTTGCACAAAAGAAGAACGGCTTATTGTTCAGCAAGTATTCACTGAGGTGGCAACGTATGCCGGCGAGAGGAATATAACGATTGCTCCGGAACCAATTAACCGATATGAAAGTTATGTATTTACGGCTGCTGATGAAGTGCTGGATATGATTGATGTTATTGGTGCTGATAATATAGGATTACATTTGGATACTTTTCACATGAATATTGAAGAGCGGAACTTTTATGATCCGATTATTCGTGCAGGTAACAGGCTGAAACACCTTCATATCACTGAGAGTGACCGTGGCATGTTAGGTGAGGGGAACGTTCATTGGGACGATTTATTCCGGGCATTAGCCGAAATTAATTACCAGGGTCCCCTGGTTCTTGAGAATTTTTCATCACACATTAAAGAATTGGTAGGACCAACTTCATTGTGGAGACCATCCAGATATAATTCTGAAGATCTGGCTAAAGGCAGCCTCCACTTTATGAGAGAAAAGGTGGATAAATGGTATAAGAAATAAGCTTGTATATTTATCCGAAAAAGCAAAAGAGGAAGTTCAATCAGAACTTCCTCTTTTGCTTTTTGATATTAAAAACTTTATCATCTATTTTTTTTCAACAATAGGAGTTTTCAAAACAAATGAGTTTGAATTATTGCCCGCAAAATCTTTAAAATTAGCATCTGATACTACACTAAATGTCAGTTTAGCATTCAGACTTGCTTTTTTAGCCACATATTTGAAAGAAAAAAGAAGGATTGATTTTGTTCCATCCATCAAGAATTTTCCTTCCTTATAGTTAGACGTTGGCAGGAACACAGAATCTAGGGCATTATAATTTGGAAGCAGGATTTTGGAGACACTGTCTGACGATTCAGTCACATAAAATCCTTTCAGATTATTAGTATATCCGTTTGCTACCATTTGAAAGAACACAGTATCACCCTCATTGATAGTATCAAGCTTTAAAACACCGGATGCATCTGTTAAATAAAAGGATAAAGTATCAGACCCATTTGCAACCGGGTCTTTATAAAACCAAATATCAGGGGTATAGTTGGATTCACCTTCCAAATCGCAACCGGTAAAGAATAGGGTTATTAATCCTAACAGTATAAAAAAACGTGTTTTCATGTCGGTCAAATATTTTATGCAAAATTACAATAATTATACCAAACTATTGCATTATAGCCGACTTTAATAAAAAACCTGCTTAAATAAACAAAATCAGACAATTACATTTTGTTAAAATATAGTGGCTGTCGGGGTGACAAGACTCGAACCTGCGACCTCTACGTCCCGAACGTAGCGCGCTACCAACTGCGCCACACCCCGATAGATACTTTACGGTTCAAAATTACAATTACTTTCTCTTTTTTGAAAATAATTCTTTAAAAATAAATTCAAAACTGACTCAAAAAAACGAATTATTTATTCTGAACTAACTTTTCAAAGATCGTTTTAATGCTAATTCGAGCAAAAAGCCTTATAAAAAGCTACTGTAAATGCGAAAATGAGTATCTTTGTCCAAAAATCAGATCCATATGTTTTCATCAGAAATAGAAAATTTTATTCTTACAAAAAAATATCCTGTATTTACTCCCAAAGCAGTTTTCTTTGACATGGACGGCGTTCTTTACGATTCAATGAAAAAGCATGCCAGCGCCTGGGTAAAAGCCATGCAAGAGGTAGGGCTTCCATTTACAGAGCATGAAGCTTATTTAAACGAAGGTAGAACAGGAGCATCAACCATAGACGGTGTATTTGTAAAAATGAACGGCAGAAACGCCACCGAGGAAGAAAAACAAAAGATATACCGGATTAAATCCGATTTTTTCGAAGCCGGTGGTGAAATAGAAATCATGCCTTTTGTATTCGAATTATTGAAAAAGATACAGCAGCAAAACTTAGAGATATATGTAGTTACAGGTTCAGGTCAACCGAGTTTGATCGACAGCCTGGATGAAAGTTTCCCGACCATATTCCAACAAGAGAAAATGGTTACTGCCTATGATGTGAAATTTGGGAAACCGCATCCCGAACCATACCTGATGGCATTAAAAAAATCGGGCTTACAGCCATGGGAGGTTGTGGTAATTGAAAATGCACCCCTGGGTGTAGAATCGGCTTCTGCAGCAGGATTGTTTACCATTGGTGTAAACACGGGCCCGTTGGAACTGAAAACATTGACGGATAGTGGTGCAAACATGGTTTTCAATGATATGAATGACTTAAATGAACAATGGACTGCATTTACCAAATCATGGTCATTGGTGAGTAATTGACAATTAACAGGAAATCAAATTTTCAAAACCCCGAAAATAAATTTGTATGGAAGTAATTAAATATCCGGCACGCTCAGAATGGGCTTCACTCCTTGCCCGCCCTGCTTTCGACAGCACTTCGTTGTTTGAAACGGTACAAGATATACTTGACGCAGTACGCACCGGTGGCGATAAAGCGTTAAAGAAATTTACCGAAAAGTTTGATAAGGTAAGTCTGGACAGTATCGAAGTGACCAGGGAAGAAATGGAAGAGGCTGACAAATTAGTGTCAACGAATTTGAAACAGGCTATAGAGATGGCCAGACGCAATATCTGGAAGTTCCATTCAGAACAACAACATGATTTGCCTGAAATACAAACATCACCCGGTGTATATTGCTGGCAAAAAGCCATCGCCATCGAGAAAGTTGGATTGTATGTCCCGGGAGGAACAGCTCCTCTATTCTCCACAGTATTGATGCTGGGGATTCCCGCGCAGATTGCCGAATGTAAGGAAGTTATCCTGTGTACCCCGCCTAATAAAGAAGGAAAAATTCATCCGGCTGTATTATACGCTGCCAAAGTGGCCGGTGTTCATCGTATTTTCAAGATTGGTGGTACACAAGCCATCGCTGCTATGGCCTATGGAACAGAAACCGTTCCGAAAGTATATAAGATATTTGGTCCCGGCAATCAATACGTTACTGCTGCCAAACAATTGGTTTCGTTGCGTGATGTAGCCATCGATATGCCTGCAGGTCCCTCAGAAGTTGAAGTGATAGCAGATGACTCAGCCAATCCGGCCTTTGTTGCAGCCGATTTACTCTCACAAGCCGAACATGGAGTGGATAGTCAATCCATTCTGATTACAGTAAGCGAAAAGTTAGTTGACCCGGTTTTGCATCAATTGGAATTGCAACTGGAACAATTACCCCGGAAAGAATTTGCCCGGAAAGCATTGGAAAACAGCAAAATAATTGTTGTAAAAACGCTGGAAGAAGCTGTTGAAATGACGAACGAATATGCACCGGAGCATCTGATCATCTCTACCCAATATTATTTGGGCGTTGCAGCCAATATAGTCAACGCAGGTTCGGTATTTTTAGGTAATTTCACACCCGAAAGTGCCGGAGATTACGCATCGGGCACCAATCACACTTTACCTACAAACGGTTATGCAAAGGCTTATAGCGGTGTAAATCTGGACAGTTTTATACGTAAAGTAACTTTCCAGCAAATCACGCAGGAAGGACTTACTAACCTGAGTAATGCCATTATTTTAATGGCTGAAAGTGAAGAATTACAGGCACACAGCAATGCGGTGAAGGTAAGAATGAAGCAGGAAAGGGATGATGAAGAAGATATTGATACAAGACACAGAAGATATTAACTGCATGATATTTTTGCTGCGCGATATGAGCTGCGCGATATGAACTGCGTGATATTATTGCTGCGCGATATGAACTGCAAGATATGAGCTCCGCGATATGAGCTCCGCGATATGAACTGCGTGATATTTTTGCTGCGCGATATGGGCTGCACGATATGAACTGCGTGATATGAACTTCGTGATATTTTTATTTCGCTAAATGAGCTTCGCGATATGAATTGATATTTTTACACGATAAGAACTCTGTGATATGAAATGATAATAATAGAAAGGGAATTAGGTTATGAAGTTATTTGACTTTTTACCTTTTACTTTTCACTTTACACTTTTGAATGAACACTTTTGAATGAACACTTTTGAATGAACACTTTACAAATAAAAATGAACATAGATAAATTACTTCGCAATAATATCCGTCAACTTTTACCCTATTCATGTGCGCGTGATGAGTTTAAAGGTGAAGCATCGGTATATCTGGATGCGAACGAGAATCCTTATAATGCACCTTTCAACCGCTATCCCGACCCGTTGCAATGGGAAGTAAAAGAACAAATTGCAAAAGTAAAAGGTGTTCCGACAGAAAATATTTTCCTGGGTAACGGCAGCGATGAGCCTATCGATTTGTTGTTCCGTGCTTTTTGTGAGCCACGTATTGACAATGTGGTAGCGATTGAACCTACTTACGGGATGTATAAAGTGAGTGCAGGAATCAACGATGTGGAATACCGCAAAGTTTTGCTGGATGAAAACTTTCAGTTCTCGGCTGACAAATTATTAGCTGCTTCCAACCTTTACACAAAAATAATCTGGCTTTGTTCTCCAAACAACCCGACAGGGAATAGTCTGAATCGCGATGAGATTATCAAGCTTTTAAAAGCATTTGAAGGTATTGTGGTGTTGGACGAAGCGTATATCGACTTTGCAAGTGAAAAAAGCTTTGCAGAAAAACTTACAGATTATCCCAATCTGGTGATTCTGCAAACATTCTCCAAAGCCTGGGGAAGTGCTGCAATCCGTCTGGGAATGGCCTTTGCATCAACCGAAATTATTGCGGTACTGAATAAAATAAAATATCCCTACAATATCAATATCCTCACACAAAAACAGGCTTTAAAAGCTTTGCAAAATGTTGAGCAAGTGAAAGAATGGGTAAAAACATTGTTAGCCGAACGGACCGTTTTGACGAATGCCTTACAACAACTTTCCTTCGTGCAACATATCTATCCGACTGATGCCAATTTTGTTTTGGTAAAAGTGGCCGATGCCAATGCTGTTTACAAGTATCTGGTGGATAAAAGTATTATCGTACGAAACCGCAATACCGTTTCATTGTGTATGGGTTGCGTGCGCATTACCGTGGGAACACCCGAAGAAAACCGGACTTTACTGGAAGAACTTAAGAAATTTTAATACCATAAGATTGGACAATCAATTTACTTTTCTATAATTTTATTATCCGGCGGATGGTTACAACCATGCGCCGGATTTGTTTTAAGTTCTATCAATTATTCGTAAAGAGCATATGCTTATAACATTATTAAATGACAACGAATGTATAACCGTGATTCTTAAATGGATGAAATGATGACAGCACTCAATTTCCATTGCATATACTTATGCTATTTTCATTTGTGTTGGTTCCAAAATTGACAATAAAATCAAATTTCATTCAAAGATGTTCAAATTTTTGAAACAAATATTCAGAAATGATAGGTTACATTAAACAAAAATCCTATTTTTGTCGGGTGAACTAGTTTTAATAACACCAAAATTGAACTGCCATGAGAAAAAGGATTTTAATCATCGTATCAGTTATTCTGATATTTGCTATTGGAGGTGGTCTTTATTATATCCATTTAATTACACCGATCGTAACAGGTTATGCTGCCAAGAATCTGGCTTCAGCAATATTTGTCGGCAACCGCACCCGGGAAAGCGTTGAAAACACGGATTTAAATTTCTCGTTTATCAAATTCAATAAAAACACCATAGATTATAAGAAAAAAGAAGTAACCAGCCGTTTTCTCTGGGCAAAATCGAAAGCCATTTACATCGAAGGTTACGGTTGTACCCTGGTTCGCGGCACGGATGAAACAACCATACGCAATCGTCCATACACAATTGTTCCGCTTCCGGCTGTAAACCCCGACACGATAGCCTGGCCGGCAGGTGATAAAATTGCTGACAGCATACCGGCGAGAATCAATATGGATAAACTTAAAATCGCGCTGTCAAATGCTTTCGGTGATTCAACCGGAACAAAAGGCACTTTTGCTGTGGCAGTTGCCTATAAAAACCAGTTGATTGCAGAAAAGTACCGCGAAGGATTTTCCCCGAAAAACCGTTTCTTAAGCTGGTCGATGGCCAAAAGTTTTACTCATGCACTGGTGGGCATCATGGTAAAGAAAGGTATGCTGAATATTGAGAAACCGGTAAATATTCCAGAATGGAGAAATGATAACCGGGCCAACATAACGTTGATCAAACTGATGCACATGAGCAGCGGTTTAACCTGGAATGAAGATTACGGGAACTTGTCGGATGTTACATTGATGCTTCATAAATCGGCTGACATGGCTGAATATGCATACAAGAAGCCATTGGTAGAAAAACCGGATTCAATGTATGCCTACAATTCAGGAGCAACAAACATAGTAAGTTACCTGATACGAAAACAGATTGCAAACGATGCTGATTATTACGCATTTCCGCGCCGTGAACTGTTTAACCCCATCGGGATGCGCAGTGCCATATTCGAAACTGATGCTTCGGGGACTTTTGTCGGCTCCTCGTACATTTATGCCAGCATGCGCGATTATGTTCGATTCGGATTGCTTTACCTGAATAAAGGAAACTGGCTTGGGAAACAGATTTTACCCGTGGGTTGGACTGACAATGCAATGAGTCCTGCCGAAGATTCAAGGGGCAAATACGGATCGTTTTTCTGGCTCAATCGATCGGGCGATTATCCGGGTGTACCTGCTGATTTATACATGTGTCGCGGACACGACGGACAATTTATTTATATTATACCTTCTTTACAATTGGTTGTGGTACGAACCGGTTTTTCGAAAAAAGAAGATTTCAATTACCGGAAATTCCTGGCTTCAGTGGTTGATGCGGTTGAGTAATAAATATAAAAAAACGGTTGCCGAATGGCAACCGTTTTTTTATATAGAATAAAATGAAGTGAGTAAACCTTACTCCTATTATTTAAACACTTTACGCATTTTATAATGTGGAATATTGACTTCCAAAAATGACTCACCAAACTTTTCATACCCAAGCTTTTCGTAAAATGCTACGGCAGTATTTCTTGCATTTAACAACAGATTTCTGTACCCCATGCTTTTGGCATAATTTTCTGCATAGTATACCATTTGAGTTCCAACTCTCTGACCTCTGAATTGCTCATCAACCGCAACCTGCCTCATCTTTACATCGTCATTATTTAACCGGGTCAGAATCATAACGCCGACAAGACTGTTGTTCAGGAAAGCTCCCACATGAAAATCATACTCCTCAGCTTCAAGATTTTCATCGTACAGACTCATCCCCAGCGGCTTTCGAAGCACTTCGTCTCTGAGTGCCACTTCGCTGCGATATTCATCCGTTTTGTATTGAATCTCTCTAATTTCTATTTTGTTTTTTATCATATCATTGGTTATTAAATCAGACTTCGAATTTACTAAGAATCAAGAGCCAGGAAAAAAATTTGAAAATTTGGAAATGTAAGAAAAGAGGAATGACCACTGAGCTTGTAACATCAAACATTTCAAACTTTCATGGTACTCGGAACTCATAACTTTTCAAATGGGAGTGAAACGGACATCCTGCCTTTGCGGGACCTTTCAAACGCGGAACTTAGAACTCAAACTCGAAACGCGGAACACGAAACTTTTCAAACCTTTCAAAATCTGAACTTAGTACTCAAACACGAAACGCGGAACGCGAAACTTTTCAAACCCCAATCAACCAATTAACTAATCAACCAATTAACCAATTAACTAACATAGTACCGTACCATCGGTCTGTTTTTAGATGTCAGGTCAACAATTTCAAAACCTGCACGTTCGAATGATTTATACAATCCTATCCAGGCAAAAGAATCGGGAAGACGTTTGGTAGTTGGAATAGTCGGATATGCTTCAATAATTTTTATGTTGTTTGCTTTTGCATATTCAATAACGCCCGTTAGGATTTCGACTGAAATGCCATGTCCCCTGAAGTTTTTATCGATAAAAAAACAGGGAATTGACCAAACTGTTTTATCGTCGATGCGTTTGTGAACCCTGGAATTCTCAAGCTTTATAAAATCTTCTCTGGGGGCAAATGCACACCAGGCAATGGGTTGACCTTCATAAAATCCAAGTATTCCAGTCGGCTTATTATCCCACACAAGTTTCTTCATCGCTTCTTTGTTGCCATCATCTGCTTTACCTTCATTAAAATCATCTTTTTTAAGCCGGTAATACATACACCAGCAATTCCCGCAAGCACCCTTTTCACCAAAAAGCTGCACAAACTTCGACCAATTGGTTTTGCTTAATGGTTCAAAAGTTATTTGACTTAAAAAGTCCTTGTCATAATTTGATTTTGTCATGGCATTTTTAATAATTCAACTTTTTTCTATAATTCATTTAGTGGTTTTGTTTCTTTAAGCGACATCTCATTCAGAATTTCTTTCAGTATTTTAGCCATACTTTTTTTGTCATTTTGATCGATATTGCAGGTTTTGATTTGCCGGGTTGCTTTGTCCAATGAACCTGTGAGGGTTGTTAACTCAAGTAAAGAAGCTGCCTTGCAGAAATAACTTTTCGATCTGCCATCATCAAAATTCGTTATCATTGTTTCAAGCAATTTAATTCGTACGTTCTGCTGCTCAATGAATCTTTCGATACCGTATTCTTTTATAAAATTCAAATTCTGAATAACCTTTTTGTATGATGGGCATGAAGAAGATTCTTTCAATTGCTCATATTCCTCAACACTTTTAAATTTTGAACATGGAAATGCAGAGCATTCTGCACAAACTTCAAAATTATTTTTCTTTACGCAACAAGTTATGAAAGAGCATGAAGGATGTTTATTAAAGAAATCAGGACCGGCACATCCGGGACATCTCGAGGCTCCTAATGTGTAGTATCTCGGGCATAAGCCACAATCAAGACCACATACAGCAATTGTTGGATAAATTTTCGTTATTTCCATGATTATTGCCCTTATTACTATTTAATTTCTTCATCTTACTCTATTTATTCATTTGCTTCATCCGGATTTTTTTAGTTCAAATTCATTTTCTATTTTATCATAAACCATCTATTTACCGGCTTTGTTATTATATCAGCATTCGTCGGAAACTATCCGTTATCAGTCTGTTTCTTTTGACCAAAGATAATGAAAATAATTTTTGTTGGAAATCTGAATTTAGTATTTTACATTTGATAATTGATAAGACTTAATTTGTATGGCAAAGCAGGCTACTTTTCGTTTCTATGAAGAACTCAATGATTTCCTTCCCGTGGATAAAAAGAAGGTGGCATTTGAACGCTCTTTTTTGGGAACTCCTTCTATTAAAGACGTCATAGAAGCCATTGGCGTACCACATGTGGAAGTTGATTTAATACTGGTTAACGGTGAATCTGTTGATTTTAATTACATCTTAAAAGATTATGACACAGTATCTGTTTATCCGGTTTTTGAACTCCTCGAAATATCCAATCTTACCCATCTACGGGATAAACCACTCCGAGAAATAAAGTTCATCCTGGATGTACACCTGGGCAAACTCACCAGATATCTCCGGATGTTGGGATTCGATTGCGTTTATCAAAATGACAATGACGATATTCAGATTATTCAGATTTCACTCGCTGAACACCGGACAATTCTAACGCGGGATATTGGTTTATTAAAAGTGAAATCTGTATCACATGCTTATTTTATCCGCGACCAGGATCCAAAAGAGCAATTGACAGAGGTGCTACAGCATTTTGATTTGTATCAGGCCATCGATCCCTTTAACCGATGTATTAAATGCAATGGACGATTAGAAACTGTTGAAAAAGAGAAAATTATTCAACGGCTCGAACCTTTAACCATTCAATATTTCAACAAATTTTTTATTTGCACCAACTGCCAAAGTATATTTTGGGAAGGTTCGCATTATGATCGCATGCAGAGCTTTATAAAGACAATCAGAATTCAGTAGTTACCCGCTCCAATCACTGACATTGATTTACTTTACAGTTTGTATTGCAGCAAGTTCTTTTTTGCGATTAAATATACTAAAGAAATTTTGTCCTTGATGATGGTCTCCTTTGATATTTTAAATCCATTATACTTTACAAAACTTTTAAAGCCTGTTATTGACCACCTGGTTCTGGCTTTATATCCGGCAAGTCCCATTAACCTTGATATAATATGACTTTTCAGGTTGTCACCATGACAGTAAGTTGGGATTATTAACTGTCCGTTATCTTTCAGCACTCTTTTCATCTCCTGTAACGCCAGTTCAGGTTCGAATAATAAATGTAACACATTGGATGCTATTATTGTATCGAAAGTTTTATCCTGGAAATCAAGACTACAAGTATCACCTACCCTAAAATCTATATTACTGATTGACTTTTGAATACTCTTTTCCGATGCAATTTTTATCATTTCGGGAGCAATGTCAATGGCAGTAATTGTTGGGATCTGTTCATTCAAATGTAAGGCAATAATTCCAGTTCCCGTACCAATTTCCAACATGTTTACGGTCATACGTGTATCATGAACAAGATTTTCAAGAATTAACCCGTATGTTTTTGACACAAAGTTAGCAATGAATCCATCATATTTTTTAGCAAATGAATTCCAAAAATTCTTTTCTGATTCAACCCGGTTTTCCATCATTTTGTATTTAATCATTATGATTCACATTGATAATATGGATAGAAATAAATAGTACTCCACTGCACACCCAACCTATACGAAAGTTGTGGGAGCTTATGGTATTTCTTTATTTTTCAGCGATAACCAGCATCTCAAAATCTTCGGTTGTTAATTTGTCGTTTCGCGAAAAGGCTCCAAGTTTTGCTCCAAACAAATCTATCTTTTTAAAGCCGAGCGATTTCAACAACCAGGTTATTTCACTGGGCACATAATACCGCTCGTTACAATCCAGTGTCTTTTTATTTCCGGAATCGTCCTCAAATTCAGTGATATTATGGTCACGGAATGTCATTAAATCAAAGGTGTTACTTCGATAGGTTGCATCACCACCTTCGGTTGTCGAATCGCAGAATTCTTCCACAGAATGATATAAAGGGAATAAGCCGTTTAAGGTTGTGAATATGAATTTCCCGTGCGTTTTAAGCGATTTAGTCACGCTCTTCAGTATCTCAAAATTCATTTCATCAGTTTCCATCAATGGGAATCCGCCCTCACAGAGCATGATCGCCGCATCAAATTCATCCTCGAAGTGTAAATCTCTTGCATCCTGTTTTTGAAAATCAATACTGAGATTTTCCATCTCTGATTTTTCCTTTGCTCTTTCCAGCTGCGATTCGGACAAATCAATTCCTGTCAGGGTATAACCTCTTTTTGACAATTCAATAGTATGCCTTCCGGTTCCGCATCCTACATCCAATATCCTGAGTGATTTGTCATATTTCAGCTCCTGTTCTATAAAATCACATTCGCCTGCAGTACCTTGTGTAAAACTCTCATTATCATAATGCTCACCGTAATTCTCAAACAGAGATTCGTACCATTGTTTATTTTTCATAACGATACTTTTTTAGTTTGTTAATCATATTGGCAAGTACCTATTATCCGTTTGTTTTTATTTACTAACTGACTGAAGTCCATCGGCCAGGTAATTGCGCTGCAAATTTACTTCTTATTTGATATTATCAAAAATAATCCGTTGTTTTTTTGTCAGTAGCTGTCTGATTTTATGCTTTGCCAATGCTTCTGCCTTTTGTCGTGCTATAGTCAACTTTGAGATTTTGTAGGTTGTCTTATCTGATAATTTCTGATCTTCAGAATTGAAAGATTGTAAAGTTATAAGACAATCCATTTCCAGCGCTATTTGGTCATTAATTTGCATCAGCGTTTTGTCTCTTTCTGCTTCTATCCTGACGATGCTCATCTTTTGTTTTACAGTCAGATCTTTCAAAACAGAAAATGCAGAAGCATGTCGACGGTTCATATATTCTTTTGCCAACTTTTGACTTTCGGCATGCGTGTCATCTATCAACACCTGCTGTTTTGAGGGCAGAGCAAGCGGATTTCTATATTGTGCAAGAACTGTTTCGGTGCTGATCAGAAGCATACAGCATACTAATAATATGTATATCTTTTTCATTGTAGAATATATATTACCTTTTTACTTCCTTCTTTGTTTTAAGTAGCTATCTATCGACTTATTCTTTATGATTAATCCATCGCGTACGGGTTTGAAGTCAATTGAGGATTTCAGCATTACACGATTTACCGGAGCGGATTTTGCTTTGCTAAACTGCAAACCCGATATCTGATTGATAGCTATACTCAACAGGCCTTCGCGGATATCGCCCAGTTGATACGAATAATCATCCGCTACCGGATAGTTTGGTACAAATCCTTGTGTGAAGTCGCTTTGATGATCTTTGTTGAAGTACTTCAGGACGATTGGCATAAAAGCCCATTGGTTTTTTACGTTTTTTTCATCGTTCACAAGCGTCGAACCAACGTTTTTCCCCACGGTGGTGTCACCAATAAGCACAGCCGGCAGGAATGGTTTCAGTCCATTGATGACCATTTCGCTCGCCGATGCAGTCCCTTTACCGGTCAGGAAGAAAATCCGCTGCAGGTTATTCCCTACGTTTTGCACGGGGTATGAAGTAGGATTCGTATTGCCAACAACGATTGCTGTTGCAAAATTATTTACAAACGGGTTTTCGCTGGTTTCTTTTTTAAATTCTGCACTATTAAAATAATCGGTGTAGTTCTTGTTGTACTCTGTAAACGAAAACACTTTGTCTGTGGTGAGATTTGGAACCAGCATACTTGCCAGATTGACAGCCGATGACATCATGCCTCCATGATTGTACCGGAAATCTATAATTAATTCCGAGATATTCTCCTGTTTGAATTTTCCGATGATGTTGTTCAGTTCCAGATCATATTGCATCGATTTGTCGCCCGCATCATTGGTGAAAAAGTTGTAGACCAGATAGCCCACTTTTTTATTCTGAATAGTATAAACCGTGTCTAAGTAAACAGGGTTTTCGTGGTAATTAACGGCTTTGTTTACAGTTACGGGCGTATTATCGGAGAATGATCCGTTCTGATAAACCGAAAAAGTGATATTTGAGCTTGTGGAATTATCAAACAGGTAATTAATCACTTCCGAGTAATTAGTCCGTGTAATTTGCGTTCCGTTAATTTTACGGAAGATATCTCCGCGTTTTATACCCATTGTTTCGGCGGGAGTACCCTGCTTCACATACAAAACGATTCCCAACACTTTATCATTGTATGGACTTTCCCAGTATAACTGAAAGTCAAAACCAATTTCGGCAGAACTGACGCCGTTTAACTGGTTTAAGATATCGGTATAGCTTTCGAATATGGCCGAAAAACGATCATCTTTATTTTTCAGTGTTTTGAAATAGTCGTTTGGATTCTCAGTAGAGCTTTTAAATGCCGGAAGCGTAGTATTCCAGTAATACAGACCATCCATATTCCCGTAAACCCACTCATTTACATACTTGTACAACTCATCTGTTTCAGATGGTTCGTTTTGGTCTTTACAGCCCAGCAGGGATAAACTTATACACAAAAAAAAGATAATTCGTTTCATATAAAAATTGTTTTAATGGTTTATTGAACGGGTCTTATCAAAACCGGACTCGTTTTATATTAATAATTTGTTTTTGATTTTAGGATATTATAAAATGCATTTTGTATAGTTTTTTATTGGAATAGGCAATGAATCCGGGGCATTCCACTCCTCTTCCTCCAAGTCTGTTGGATGCACCAAACTGGATAGTTCAAGTCTGAACGAAGTGGCGACCTGGACTTATAAACATTTACTGAAAGATATAAAAAACTTTATTTCTGGCTGCGTAATACTAAAATATAAAATCTCTATTTAACGCAATATTAGCATAGCGTAGCTTGTGCCTGCCTACCGCATTTATCTACATAAGATAATGGTAGGCTGTTAATCTATTCAGTTTGTAACTCTTTTTTATTTTGAAGTTAGAAACTTCTTGTATTTTTTTGTCATGGTTACACTTCGCCAAACCTGAACATGATTTTAACTTGTCTTCTAAATTTTGAATAGAAAGAGATCCTTGAGAACGGGCAGTAATAATCGCTAAATGCGAATTAACTGCCAGTCCTCAAAGGCTATTCAGATATTCTTTTTTTAATGCTCTTATTCTTTCATATCGAGCACCTTAGTTTTCTCTGTTTCAAATTCTTCAGCAGTAATAACTTTCTCATCAAGAAGTTGTTTTAACTCACGAAGTCTAACTGTCTTTGATTTGGTGTTATTTTGTGTCTGTTGTGCGTTGTTTTGTGTGCCAGCATCCACTGTGAGTGGTTGCAATTCATAAGTATGGGTAGGTTTATACTTCATAGTCCAGAGAAACGGTACCCAAACAAACAAACCTCCAATAATTGCGCCTACATCTACTTCTTCGTTTTTGGTAATATCAGTTATCAAAGGTTTATATCCTTCTTTTTCAATTTTCACTCCCATTGTACTACCAACAATTTTAGTATCTGTGTGTCTGTATGGTGTTTGACCGACCATTTCTCCATCAATGTATAATTTACCATTAGGTGGATTACTAACAATCATAGTTGAACTGGAACAACTGGCGAAGAGGATAACCACTGCCATAGAGAAGCTAATAATTTTGATGCTTTTTTTCATGTTTACTGTTGTTATTTTATTTATGGTAATGAAATCAGACTCTGTTCTTCTGTTTAATCCTTTTAAGGGAGTAAATTAAAATTGAAATACCTAATGTTAACAGAAAAATGCTGCCTGCAAGGTATCCTTTTCCATATTCCGTTAAATCATTGAATAGTTCGATACAATTGATCAAAATATAACCGGCATAAAGAATGATAATGATAGATACAGAGAGAAGAAAATATTTCATATTATTTACTTATTATTATATTTATGCAAATTGATTTAATAAAAAATCAACTCGTGTAAGAAGACTTTCATGTGCTTTTTTGTAAGGCGCATCAGAAATGCTCCGATACGCCTCAGGAATAGAATTATTTTTTTACAATTGTTGTTGTCGGTGCATAAATACCACCTGTAATTGCTTGCAGTAATCCATCTACAAATGTGTGACTAACTGTGACTTGATAATCCTTAGCATCACCAGCCATTTCCTTTACATTTGCAATTCCAACCGGAATTAAACCTGCAATTAGAAAATGGTTATGACCAACCGTCTTCTCACCTGTTTGTGACCCATTTCCAATAGTAGCTGTCACAGTGTAACAAGATGTCATCATTACACACACACCAAAAACAAAAGCTAATTTAAAAAAATTCTTTTTCATAAAATTCTTTTTCTTTGTATACCTACTCATAAGCTTTTCGGTTTCCGCTCCTTACTCTTTTCCGGATTTTCGGGTAATTCCGTTAATTTTTCTATTAACCAATATTTATTGTCGAAATCTCAACGATTATTCTGTTTAATTTCGTCTTTAATGTAAATAGAAATGCTCTTTTTATTTTTTTTTAAAATGACGCATAACATCAGTTTATACTTACTTCAATTTTTGTATGGATAAATAAACACTGCAATATACACATAAACATATGGTATATTACATGTTGCCTTGCTTCCTGAATAAATTTCAATCAAATTCGCCTCCAAAAATACATATTATTTCCCATTAATAAGTATTTTTTGGAATTTAAATTTAACAAACTTGCCCGATAAGAAATATAATATATATAGAAACATTCCAATTCACGTGGCATATTAACCAATTGTGCGAAATAAAATCCCCTAATTCCCCCAAAAAGGACTTAAGAATAATAAAAAACCTCAGGACGAATTATGTTGAGGTTTTTTATTGTCCGGGCAGTGATTTCAACCGGTTTATCGGTTATATGAATACTTTTATAATACCATCCATAGCCTGTTTGTAACAAATTTTTACTTTTATTCCCGGGTTAGCACTTTGAAGGTTGCGTGAATACTCCTCTTTGTAGAAGCTTCGGGTTATCTTGACGGCGTTTCGGTTTTGCTGCGAAAGCCGGGAAAGTAGGGCAAGCTCTCGGGATTTTTCTTCGAGCAGTTTTCGGGGATTTTCGAGCGGTCTTCAGTGATTGTTGAGCGGCCTTTGGGGGTTTTCGAGCGATCTTTGGGGATTGTCGAGCAATCTTCGGGGATTGTCAAGCGTCCTTGGGGGTTTTCGAGCAATCTTCGCAAATTGTCGAGCGCCTTTGGGGATTTTCGAAAAAGGATTTTAGGACAGTTTGTTAGTTAAGAAACTATAGGTAGTAAGATAGACCACGAAACATCGAACTTTTCAAACCAAAACGTAGTAAAGTTCCCGATTGCAAAACACGAAATGAGGAACACATATTAGCATTTTTTTGTACTTTTGCATTGTCATTGAAATTAAGATAAACCAAACAGATAACAGGTCTTATGACAAGTGATTTATCCGGGCAGCCCAACATCGGGAAAGGCACAGAGCGCAAACTGATACAGGTGGGCATTCATTCACTCGCGGAGCTTCAGGCAGCCGGGGCTGAGCAGGCTTTTCTACGCTTGCAGACGATTGATCCAGGTGCATGTATCCAGTTGCTTTACGGGCTGGAAGGTGCTATTGAAGGTATCCCCGCTACGAAACTTTCAGCCGGAAAGAAACAGGAGCTACTGGAATTTCACCGGATGGTGAAAATGAAATGATTCGAATCGGAAGTAAAAGATACAAGTTCAGGGCAACTGTTTTTTTTCGTGGAATCCGGAACAGAACTTTTAATCGAAAAACCATAAACAAAAGTATGAAAAAGAATATAGTCATCGTATTATTAATAGCCACTTGTCAAATGCTAAATGCCAGTCATAAAGTATATGTAATCCACGGATTCGGAGGATTTGCCCTTCAAATGGAAAAGATAAACCAGGATTTGATACACAAAGGGTATATCACTGAAAATTTTTCGTATAACAGCTTCACCGAAGACCTGGACAGCGTGGGACTGGACTTATATCAAAAAGTGAAGCAGGAAAACTTCGACACGGTTTCTTTCGTTACGCATTCCATGGGTGCTTTGGTGGTGCGGTCGATGCTTCAGTATCTGGATGCAACGGTTCCTTTTCCATTGATATTCAGAATGGTGATGCTGGCACCGCCGAACAAAGGATCCGAAATGGCTGACAGGTATACCAATCCGGCTACAAAACTCCTGTTGGGGCCCAATATGGAACTTATGAAAACCGATCCATCGTCCTATGCCAATAAATTGCCGGTGCCGGTCTGTGAGGTGGGTATCATTGCCGGTATCAGGGGCAGAAAACCCTGGTTTAATCCCTTTCTGAAAGAAGATAACGATGGCAATGTTTCACTGAGCTTAACGACTTTGGGAAATGAAAAAGACAGGGTCATCGTAAAATCAACGCACGCACTGATGACACAACAGAAAAAGGTGATCAGGCTTATCAATACATTTATGAGAACGGGGAAGTTTGGTTGATTGGTTATTGGTTAATTAGTTTATTGGTTAATTAGTTAATTGGTTATTGGGGTTTGAAGAGTTTCGGGTTTCGCGTTTCGCGTTCCGCGTTTCGGGTTAAGAGTTTGGAGTTCTGATTTCTGAGGTTTGAGGTTCGGGTTAAGAGTTTTGAGTTCTGAGTTTTAGTTCAAATAAAACAACTTATGATTTCTTACCGACCTCTACCTCTACCTCTGCCTTCGGCAGATAAATGCGGCAGGCAGGCCTGTGTAAATCATTTTTTCATTCTTCCATTCTTCCTATCTTCCATTTTCAAATTGGCACATTTTCAAATTAGCACATTTTCAAATTGGCACATTTTCAAATTTTCACATTGGCACATTGGCACATTGGCACATTTTTACATTCTTTTGTCCATTTCATTGACTTATACTAAAAAAAAAATCGGTATATTTGCACAAAACAAAAATAAGTGTGCAGTTTCGGCTGCTGAATAAAAATTAAACCTTTTAAAACTCAAATATGATCGTAATTAGCAGCTTCGAAGAATTGGAAAGTTACGTTGGTAAAGAACTGGGAGTTTCCGAATACATTACTATTTCGCAGGAACAAATCAATATGTTTGCTGATGCCACCCTGGATCATCAATGGATACATGTGGACACGGTGAGAGCAAAAGCTGAAAGTCCGTATAAAACAACCATAGCACACGGTTATTTAAACATATCGGTTCTTCCGTATTTATGGGAACAGATTATTGAAGTGAAAAATTCGAAACTGACTGTTAATTACGGGATTGAAAAACTCCGGTTTAACCAGCCTGTATTGGTCGACAGTCAGGTGCGGTTACGGGCCAAACTGAATTCAGTCATTAACCTGAGGGGTATTACCAAAGCAGAGATACAGGTTTCGATGGAAATAAAAGACAACAAAAAAACCGCGTTGGATGCCACCATTATCTTCCTGTATCATTTTATCAATTAAAAACGGGAGAGATGCTTCTCAGTATTCACCTCCATCTACTTATGAACGAAGATGAAAAAAGCTATTATTGTAGGAGCAACATCCGGCATTGGCCGAAGTCTTGCCAAATTATTGGTGGATAACGAATATAAAGTCGGAATTACCGGGAGAAGAAGCTACCTGCTTGAGCAAATAAAAACAGAAAATCCTGACAATTACTTCATCAAAACTTTCGATACAACACAAATCCAGTTTATTGAGAATCATTTAAATGAACTGGTTCAGGAATTGGGTGGTCTGGATTTGTTGGTAATCAGTTCGGGTACCGGTGAATTGAATAAAAACCTGGATTTCGAAACAGAAAAACGCACCATCGATACCAATGTCAGCGGTTTCACAGCCATTGCCGACTGGGCGTACAACTTTTTTTTCGAGAGAAAAGAAGGGCATTTGGTTGCGATCAGTTCTATTGGCGGACTGCGCGGAAATCATCAGGCTCCCTCCTACGCTGCCACCAAAGCCTATCAGATTTGTTACCTGGAAAGTTTACGCATCAAAGCCATCAAAAGCGCTCTTCCCATTTGCATCACCGATATTCGTCCGGGATTTGTGGATACCGAAATGGCAAAGGGCGAAGGTTTGTTTTGGGTATCGCCGGTCGATAAAGCTGCCGGTCAGATATACAATGCCATACGGGACAAACGAAAAATTGCGTATGTTACCAGGCGGTGGAGATTCATCGCGTTTCTGTTTAAAATCGCTCCGAACCGGGTGATTGAGAGAATGTAGACTAAAGAACCCCTAACCCCTAAAGGGGAATAAGACAAAAAAAAAGAAAAAAAATACTACCCCTAACCCCTAAAGGGGAATTAAATTACTTTTGTCTCCTAAAACTCCTTATCTTCAGATAATTTTTCAAATACCAGGTCTTATTCCCCTTTAGGGGTTAGGGGTTTTCTCGTCTTCTTCACCTTATCCTCATTCTTGGCCACAAAATCCTTCCAGCCCGAATATGCTTTTTCCGAAACGGGCCTTCCGGCTTGCAGGAAATGACAATAGGCAGCGGCCAGACCATCGGTGGCATCCATCTGCGGCAACATATCTTCAACAGGAATTTTCAAAATGCGGCGCAACATATCGGCCACCTGCTCTTTGGACGCACTACCGCTTCCGGTAATGGCCATTTTAATTTTTAACGGGGCGTATTCGGTAATCGGGATATCGCGGTACAAGGCAGCTGACATGGCCACACCCTGCGCGCGCCCAAGCTTCAGCATCGACTGCACGTTCTTACCAAAGAAAGGCGCTTCGATGGCCAGGCAATCGGGATGAAATTCATCGATAAGCGATAAAGTCCTGGCAAAAATGCGCTGTAGCTTCAGGTAATGATTGCTGTACTTTTTGAGATCGAGCACACCCATGGCAAGCATCTCGGCTTTATTGCCGCTTACTTTCAGCAAACCGTACCCCATGATGGTGGTTCCGGGGTCGATGCCCAGTATAATTTGTTCCCTGATCATTATTGATATAAAAGTTCCAAAACGGTTGTAAAGAAAATAACTTCAGTTCCAAATTGTGCTGCACAATTCTCCTGAAAAGCTTTTCCATATTTCTCACTCCAGATATTGAGCGTTTCCATATCGCGTATATGGAATTGTACAGAGAAAGAAGTTCCTTCCTGTTGCTGCGTCGTAATCACCTTGGCGATCTGAGGATTGGAGAAAGGTTTGAACTTTAGCATAAAAGGGATGTGCTGTTCGTTTATCCATTTGTGCCAGTCGTCATGCGCGCTATCGGATACTAAATAAGTGGTATTAAAAATCAACATATTATTTATTTACTATTTAATTATTTACTATTTACAATTTAAGATCGTTTAGATAAGCATTTAAGAATGGGAGACAATGAGACTATTGACATCTCAAATTTCACTAAATTTCAACCGCCCCAAGCCCCTTTCTAAAGGGGCATAGCCGTCAAGCTAAGGTATTTCATTTTTGTATTTACTTGGTTTTCGGGCTGAAAGCCCTTTATAACTTAGCCCAATGGCAACGTCCTGAAAGGACAGCGCCTTGGGTAAAATAAAGAAATACAATTTACGCCCTGAAAGGGCAATATATTGGAAAATTGCTATAATTATCATTATGCTACCCTTTCAGGGCGAAGAAACTAATTTGTATAACTTTCCCAAGGCGTCACCCTTTCAGGGTTTTACCTTGGGCTAGAATATGCCAGACTTTCAGCCTTTTAATTCCTTAGCTTGAGTGACTACTAATGGTTTAGTAAAAAAAAATATCCTGTTTTGAATCCCTTAACAGGAAAAAGCAAATACCAACAACACCCTTATTCCCTTATTATAATGATAATACTACTAAAAATCCTATTATTCAATTTCTAATCTAAACGACATAGATTTACAACTTGCCTCTGCCTTCGGCAGATAAATGCGGCAGGCAGGATTACAATTGTAACTGGCTAATTTAGAGAAGTCCTAATTATTATGAAAAGAATTAGAACAAAAGTACTCATAATTTCCAAAACTTTCCTATCTTTGCACCGCAATAAAAAAAAGCAAGGGGGTTTAGCTCATCTGGCTAGAGCGCGACACTGGCAGTGTCGAGGTGATCGGTTCGAGTCCGATAATCTCCACCAAACAAAGGCTCACCGGGAAACCGGTGAGCCTTTGTTGCTTCCGGGAAAGAAATAAAAAAAGGCAGAACAATTGTTCTACCTTTTTTTACATTAAATTCTATGTCCAATATGGATAAGCATCAAAACTTAAGCGTAACCGAAGCCAGGAAATTAGTGCCTGCCTGTGGAAAATAGCGCAGGTCGTTATAACGTGCCCCACCTACAACAGCCGAATACCATGTCCAGGCATTGGTTTCGTAAACTTCAGCAAAAAGATTGTTTACCAACACATTGAAATCTACAGACTTTAATTTATTCAATTTCAGGGAGTATTTCAGGTTCAGATTATTCACAAAATAAGCATCAATTGATCGTACATCGTCGGATGTATTGTCAATGTATTGTTTTCCTACATAATTCGATTGTAATCCGCATTCGAAAGCTTTATAATTAAAAGTAAAAATGCTGTTTGCTATTACATTTGGAGAATAAGCAATATCCGTTGTTCCTAAATAATTATCCTGACTTGCAGTCCAGTTCCAGTCGGCATCGTATACATCCACACCTTGTTCGGTGAAGTTCAGAATCTTATTTTGACTCAAAGTTACGTTGCCGTCCCACCTCAGCCAGTCGGTAATTTTTGCAGCGGCAGTAAATTCAATACCCGAACGGTAACTATTGTCGATATTAGAAGTGAGCATCTCCCCTATTTCACTGATTTTTCCGGTCAGAATCAGTTGATCCTTGTATTTCATATAATACAAATTAACACCGACACTAAAATTAGGGGATTGATACCGGTACCCAATTTCAGTATCTTTCAAACGCTCACTGGTCGGTTTCTCATTCACACCGGCATCTGTATAATTATTGCGCATGGGCTCCCTATTGGAAATAGAATAGGAGGCATACACATCGTTCAGCGCATTCAGTTTATACGTCAAACCAAATTTAGGATTGAAAAAGTTGAACGGATGATTTTGTGTAATGTTAACCATAGCATTCGCATCATATTTATCTATTGTTCCGGCCATATTGTAGTTGATACTACGATACTGCAAATCGGCCATTACAAATAAATTCCCAATGACTTCTGCATTTATTTTTGCATAGATATTCGTTTCATCCTTTGTTGATTCACTGCGGTAATACTCATTGGCTACGTCCATGTTTAGCACATTCTGTGCCCAGATAACATTTCCAAAATGATTTCCAATATAACGGTTCGTTGCACCGCCGATAGAAGCGTTAACTTTGCCGGTTTCGTAATTCAAAGCACAGGTCACACCCATAAATTGATTGTCCAGCCATTTGCGACGTACCAGGTCAGTACTGTCAAGCAAATGATTATTTACAACCGGTGCGGTCAAGCCATAATCAGCATAGTTGCGTGCGGTTTTATATTCCTCATAATATCCTTTTCCTTTGGTGTAGTGAGCTGTGGCATTCAAATGCAAATTTGCGTTCAGCTCCTGCAACCAGTGCAATTGATAATGCGTTTGGTTATAATTATCCGTTTGGTTGTTATAGAATTGGGTATTTCCATTGGCATCAGTATATTTTCCTAATTCATTGTAGGTTCTGTTCGTGCTCAGTGAATCGACACTTACACCGTTCCATGCCTGATAGGTTTTTTCGCTGCCACCAAATGTGATGAGTTTAACGATTGTTTTATCGGAATAATAACCTGCCGAAAGATAATAGGATTTCATATCCACCCAAGCTCTGTCCATATACCCGTCGGAAGTTATATTGGAAAGTCGCGCATCAAAAGCAAACTTATTATCCAACAATCCGGTACCCACTTTTACAGAATTTTTATTGGTATTGAAGGATCCCAGTGTAGAACTTATCTCAGCATAAGGTTTTGGTTTTAAGGTTTCGGTTTCCATATTGATACTGGCACCAAAGGCAGCTGCACCATTGGTAGAAGTTCCAACGCCGCGCTGGACCTGAACCGAAGAGAGCGAAGATGCAAAATCGGGCATATTTACGAAAAACACACCGTGCGACTCCGAATCATTCAGCGGAACACCATTTACAGTCATGTTTATACGATTGGCATCCGTACCACGGATACGGAAACCTGTATAACCAACGCCTGTACCGGCGTCCGAGAAAGTAACAAACGAAGGCGTAAGTGCGAGCAGATAAGGAATATCCTGTCCCAGGTTACGCTTTTCAATTTGATCCGCACTCACATTGCTGTAGGCTACCGGCGATTTATCGGTAGCACGAAGTGAAGAAACGGTGATTTCGTCGATAGAAAATGACTTCGGATTTAAAACGATCACTAAATCCTGATCAACATTCACCTGACTGACAGATACCTCATAGCCGACGAAAGTAATTTTGAGCGTGTAACGGTTTTTGTTTAGTCCTTCGAAACGGAAAGTACCATCCTTATCGGTTGTACTTCCCAAGGAACTGTTTTGAATCAACACGGTGGCACCCACCAGCGCTTTTCCATTTTCGTCTGACACTTTCCCTTTGAGGGTGTGTTGAGCAAAAGTTGAAAATGCGGAAAACAGCAGCATAACTGCAATAAAAATTTGTCTCATAACAATTTATTATTAGTTAATAATTTGATTTTGAGAGCCTGAAAATGATACGGATGATGGTTCTTATTCCCTTTTCGGCATTACCCGTGCAGGTTCAAAGGGTATGATCTCAGCCCGAAATATTAAGGCACCCCATTTATTTGTTCGAAAAGTTCGAACGTTTGAAAAGTTTGAAAGAAAAAAGAAAGAAAAACAACCCTGGAAGCGGGTCGAATTCCTTTCGGGTACAAAGATACGGTATTTAAGTGGAAAATGGAAATCTTTGGTTAGTTAAATAGTTAATTGATTGACTGGCTGATTAGTTAATTGGGATTTGGAAGGTTTCGCGTTCAGCGTTTCGTGTTTCGTGTTCCACGTTTGAAGAGTTTGAAGAGTTTGAAAGGTTTCGCAAGCGGGATGTACATCCTGCCTGCCGGTAGGAAGGGTGAACATCCCGTTTTGGGCGGGATTGGCATATTTTCAAATTCTTCCATTCATCCATTTTCAAATTGGCACATTCTTCTTTTGTCTTGGCTCTTGATTCCTGGTTCCTGGTTCTTTCCCACAGACTCAGAACTCAGAACTCAGAATGAATCACCCAGCCCACCCTTCTCTGTCGAGATTCCGATAGTTGATGGCTTCGGCGATATGATTGGAGAGGATATTTTCAGAATCTTCCAGATCGGCAATGGTGCGCGCTACTTTGATAATCCGGTCGTAGGCGCGGGCCGACAAATTCAAGCGTTGCATGGCATTTTTCAGCAATTCGGAACCGGCCTTGTCGGGTTGTGAAAAAATTTTCATCTGTTTCGAAGACATCTGTGCATTACAATACACGCCATCAATATCTTTAAACCGTTGTTCCTGGACCTGACGGGCTTTTATCACCCGTTCCCGTACTTTTTCGCTGCTTTCCGCATCCTGCATTTCCGAAAGCTTTTCGAAGGGAACCGGAACGATCTCTATATGAATATCAATCCGGTCGAGCAAGGGTCCCGAAATGCGGCTGAGATATTTTTGTACAACGCCCGGACCACAGACACATTCACGGTCAGGGTGATTGTAATAGCCACACGGACAAGGATTCATGGATGCAACCAACATAAAACTGGCGGGATATTCAATTGAAAACTTAGCCCGGGAGATACATATTTTTCGGTCTTCGAGGGGTTGACGCATTACTTCCAGTACGGTTCTTTTAAATTCAGGTAATTCGTCCAGGAATAAAACTCCATTGTGAGCCAGTGAAATTTCTCCAGGTTGTGGGAAAGCCCCACCTCCGACCAAAGCCACGTCAGAAATGGTATGATGTGGACTTCGAAAAGGCCGTTGTGAAATAAGTGAAGCATTGCTGTCGATATTTCCTGCTACGGAATGAATCTTGGTGGTTTCCAGGGCTTCGTGCAGCGAAAGTGGTGGCAAAATGGTAGGTAATCGTTTCGCCAACATCGATTTACCGGCTCCTGGAGGGCCAACCATAATTATATTGTGTCCCCCGGCCGCTGCAACTTCCAACGCACGTTTTACGTTTTCCTGTCCTTTGACATCCGAGAAATCAATTTCAGAAAGATTTATGTTTTTTAAAAACTCTTCCCGCGTGTTTACGATCGTAGGTTCAAGGGTATTATTTCCGTTGAAATAACCAATGATTTCGGTAATATTATCGACACCATACACATCCAGATTGTTCACTACAGCGGCTTCGCGTGCATTTTGTTTTGGCAGGATAAATCCCTTAAAACCATCTTCACGCGCTTTGATGGCAATGGGCAAAACACCTTTGATGGGTTGCAGCCCACCGTCCAGCGAGAGTTCACCCATGACTACAAACTGCTCGATATCTTCCGATTTCATAAAGTCAGCAGCAGCCATGATACCAAGGGCTATGGGTAAATCGTAAGCAGAACCTTCCTTGCGAATATCAGCGGGCGCCATATTGACAATAACCTGCTTGCGGGGCATCTTGTAACCACAGTAATCCAATGCCGAAACAATCCGTTCGTGGCTTTCCCTTACTGCAACATCGGGCAAACCCACATGAAGGAACCGGATTCCCTGACTCACATTCACCTCGATGGTAACAATCGTAGCATTAATTCCTTGCACTGCAGCACCAAATGTTTTTACTAACATAGATTACAGATTTTGGTTATTGTTTAAGACCGTAGAAAAATCAATTCATTGTATTTTAATTGAATATCAACTTTTTATCAAATCTGGAGGAACTATTTAAAGACACACGCAAAGTAAATGCCTGTTCGAACATGACTAAACCTTCAGAGAAATGAAAATTGCTGGATATTTTTGCCTGTATGTCACGGGTATGAATCACATTCAAATACAATTTACTTTCAAAATAGGAATCAGATCGTAAAAACGGATTATTCCAATAAAGATTGCCCCCGTATTTATTATAAAAAACCATGCGTGGATCACCCAAATATAACATATTATTTAAACCAACACCACGGTATTCGACAAGCATTCTCAGCACAGCACCTACCGGAGTTTTTATGGTTTCCGTATTTCTTTCACGCTCATACCCGCCGAGTACGCCTACCGCAAAAAGCAGCGTATCCAGGCCTTGTTTATTTGAATAATCAACTCCCAAAGAAAGGTGAGCCAGAGCATTATCGCAGAGTGAATAGGCCGGATTGGTGGGACGTGTGTTGGCGTAATGAAACATATACGACTGAAAATCTGCGAATAAATGACCAAAAGACCTGTGTGCAGAGGCCCCCACATAAAAAGTTTCACGATTAACATCCGTTTGATGACCATTCCAGTCGAGCCAAAGATTGAAATAAGCTTGTTGCCGCCCAACCTGCCAGAAAATGCCTTCCATTAACGGATGAAAATATCCGATTGAATCCTGAAAAAATAAATCGGAATAGTTTGAAAGCAATTCGTTTCGTGGAAAAGCGCCGGCTTTTAACAACACATCCGGTGTTTTAAATTGATAATAGGCAATTAAATTCACCTTATCGATATATTGCTGAGAACCTGATATTTTGAGCACATCAGTTCCTGCAAAAACACTGTGCACAGAATCCCACTTCAAACCTAGTTCGGGAGAAAAATGAACGCCATTCATGGTTTGATCTCTGGTGAGGCTCGATTTCATAAATTCGGTATTGTCAAAAAAATAATTTAATCCGGCCTTCCACTGCAGTTCTTGTGCAAACAAGCCGAATTGGAGTATCAGAAACAAGGATAAAAGTGGGATTCGAAACGACATAATCAGGTATTACAGGTTTATGATAAATTCTCACAACAAAAATACGGATTTAATAAACACAAATTCAAATTATTGTATTTTTTTTTCACTGTATTCCTGCATATCTGTCATTTTTTTTATATTCATAAAATATTTGATTGAAAACAATTAATTTTTAATTAAAGAAAACAGGATACAACATCTGAAATACCTTTGTTTTTGTGATCATTATTCTCCATTAAAATAAACTCATTCGCTTATTTCAACAGAACAGACAGAAACCAATCTTTTTTTTAGAAAAAAGAATGGGCAAGATGGTTACGGAAGATCTGAATTTTAGCTGCTAAGTCACCAATGAAACCAAGTTTCTCCTTTTTTTACTACCTTTGTACGAGTAAATTTCGAAGATGAAACATGATTGACAACACTATATTTCTGAATAAAAAAGTAGCCTATCACACCCTGGGTTGCAAATTAAATTTCGCCGAAACTTCGGCCATAGGCAAACAACTTAGCGATGAAGGTTTTGTAAAGGTACGTCCGGGCGAACAGGCTGATGTTTGTATTATCAATACCTGCTCGGTTACCGATACCGCTGATCACAAATGTCGTCAGGCAATCAATCGTTTAAACCGCCATCATCCGAATGCCATTATGGTGGTAACAGGTTGTTATGCACAACTTAAACCGGATGAAATAGCATCTATCACCGGTGTGGATCTGGTGCTGGGAGCCAATGAGAAATTCAGTATTTTAGAATATCTCAACAAACTCGACAGTGATAAACAAGGTGAGATTTACAGATCCGAAATAAGTAATGTTACCGGTTTCAAACCCTCTTGTTCGCGCGACGACCGCACACGCTATTTTCTGAAAGTGCAGGATGGTTGCGATTATCATTGCACCTATTGCACCATTCCGCTTGCCCGCGGGCGAAGCAGAAATGCAAATATTGAGGAAACTGTGGCCATGGCGAAACAAGCGATAACCGAAGGAGCAAAAGAAATTGTACTTACGGGTGTCAATACCGGTGATTTTGGAAAATCTACCGGTGAAAATTTTTTCGATTTAGTGAAGGCGTTAGACGCCATGCCTGATGATATCCGGTTCCGCATTTCGTCCATCGAGCCCAATCTGCTTACAGACGAAATAATTGATTTTGTATCTCATAGTCAGCATTTTATGCCGCACTTTCATATTCCGTTACAATCGGGATCAAATGAAGTGTTACAGCTGATGAAACGTCGATATACACGTGAAACGTTTGCGCAAAAGATATCTACTATCAAAAGAATTATGCCGGATGCATTTATCGGTGTCGATGTGATAGTCGGAGTAAAAGGTGAAACGAACGAACTGTTTGAAAAAGCAAGAACTTTTATTACTTCGCTGGATATTTCTCAATTGCATGTTTTCAGCTATTCCGAACGTGCGGGAACAAAAATGCTCGAAATAGAACATACAGTTTCGAATACTGAACGTAAACATCGAAGCGAAGTGTTACACCTGATGTCGGATGAAATGTTGAAGTCATTTTACGAAAAACAAACAGGTAAAACGGCTCAGGTACTTTGGGAAGGTCGTCAGAATGGCGAAAATATGGTAGGCTTCACCAACAACTACATTCGTGTGGAAAGATCTTACGACAAAAATTTAGTCAATACCATTCAAATTGTAACGCTGGGAGCATGGAATGAAGACCGGTCGGCACTGAAATCAATTTAAAAATGAGTTGATTTGAAAATGATGTTCATGTAAACTCATTTACACCTTAGCCGGTTTGCTGCTTCAAATTGAAAACCTGCAAGCTGCAGATAAATTGTAAATTGTAAATTATCAAATTGTAAATTATCAACATGTTAGCAAAACGCATTATACCCTGTCTCGACATAAAAAACGGGCAAACAGTAAAAGGAATTAATTTCGAAAATATTACCGACGTTGGCGATCCTGTGGAACTGGGAGCTTTGTATGCCCGTATGGGAGCCGACGAACTGGTATTTCTGGATATAACAGCTACCAACGAGAAACGCAAAACCCTGTCGGAACTCGTTACCCGCATAGCGAAACACATCAATATTCCTTTCACCGTGGGTGGAGGTATTTCGAGTGTCGAAGATGTGTCAGTATTATTGGCATGCGGTGCTGATAAAATTTCGGTGAATACATCAGCCGTACGCAATCCTCAATTAATCAGCGATCTGGCCAGTCAGTTTGGAAGTCAATGTGTGGTACTTGCAATAGACACTAAATTTATTGATGGAGAATGGTACGTTTTTCTCAACGGAGGACGTATTCCTACTGATATTAAAACTGTAGATTGGGCTAAACAGGCTGTTGCACTTGGTGCCGGTGAAATTCTACTAACTTCGATGAATAACGATGGAACCAAAAACGGTTTTGCTTTAGACATTACCCGTGCGGTATCCGAAGCGGTGAATGTACCCGTAATTGCCAGTGGTGGTGCAGGAATTATGGAACATTTCGTTGATGTTTTTGGCGAAGGGAAAGCGGATGCTGCCCTGGCTGCCAGCATTTTCCACTACAAAGAAATCGGGATTCCCGAATTGAAAGCATACCTGAAGGGAAGAGGCGTGGAAGTAAGAATATAATGCATTGTGCTGCATTCAACTTATACCATTATTGCTCGAAATTATAGTTGCTCTTATTCCTGAAATAAAACCAAACCTGTAAGAATTCACTTATGCATTACATTAGACTTCTGATTTTACTGTTGGTTGTTCAATTCTTTGTGAGTTGCAATCAACCCGCAGATTCCCCCTACCCGACTATTACTTTTGAGAAAAAGACCGCTTTGCCCCATGGTCGTGCATCTGCTGTAGCATTTGTAATCGACGGCAAAGGTTATGTGGCTTTGGGCAGAAGTGAAGTCAGAAGCGGTTCGCTGAATGATTGCTGGCAATACGATCCGGCACTTGATAGTTGGACCGAAAAAGCTGCATATCCCGGCTTAGCCCGCGTGAAAGCCATGGCAGCAGTTGTAAACGGACAAGCTTATGTAGGACTTGGGTTTAATATCTCTTTGGGAGTTTATAATGATTCAGCCTGTCTGAAAGATTTCTGGATGTATGATCCCATAACTGATGTATGGACAAAAAAGGCTGACTTTCCGAGCAATTTTACCGATGCCTGTGCCGGTTTTGTTTTTAATAACAGCATTTATGTGACATCCGGATTTAACGGTGCAAATTTCAATAATGAATTATGGAAATTTATTCCTGTTCAGGGTGAGACGGGTAGCTGGGTGAAGTTGAACGATTTCTCCGGACCACCCCGCGCTGGTGGAATCGCCTGTGCAAGCAGTGAACATATCTTTTTCGGTACAGGATACAGAACAATCAATGAAAATGACTGGTGGGAATATTTCCCGGCAACAGACAACTGGATCAAAAGAAAAGCCATGCCCGATAACGGTCGCGAGAATGCAGTTTCGCTCATTATCAACGACCGCATTTTTGTTGCAACCGGACGTCATTTCGGTGGAAACTTAACCGGCGGCCATGTGAAATCGGATGTATTAGAATATGACCCGGTCCGGAATGTCTGGTATGTACGGGGAAATATACCAGGTGGTGAAAGAGAAAATGCCATTACATTCACCATCAATGGAAAAGGTTATATAGGATTTGGAGAGAATGATACTGAAGTATTGAATGATCTTTGGAGTTTTGAACCCTGAGACCCCCGACCCCTAAAGGGGAGTTAAACTACCTGATCTTAATTTCTTTATCTGATAAAATGCAAAATACAAATGAATAAACTATTATATTTACTCACTTTTGTTCTTTTTATTTCATCCCATATAAATGCTCAAAACGATTCCATAAAATACGAAGTTGGAATTACCGGAGTTACTTCAACCGGATCTGATTCTCCGTTCTGGCTGCAAAGTCGCAGTTATGGCGCAATAGCATCGGCACCACACAGCGCAAATTTAATGCTGGGAATTTCAAAAAATTTAGGGAATAGTACAAGATTGTTTGATTATGGTTTTAAAGCAGACTTTCTGTTTCAAACTTACGATAACAAAACAAATACCTATTTTCATGAACTCTATGTCAAAGCACGTTTTCTGGTTTTCGATTTAATAGTTGGTTCACGTGAGGAGATTCTTGGAAATCAGGATTCCACATTGTCAGGCGGTGGCTTACTTTTTTCACAAAATTCGCAACCAATGCCTAAAATTACTATCGGAATGGAACATTTTACGGCAGTTCCCTTCACTCAAGGATTTGTTGAAATAAAAGGCGCATTATCTCATGGTTATTTTTCCGAAAAAGCTTACGAAAAGGGTGCTTTTCTGCATCATAAATACGCAAATATTAAATTGGGAGGAAAATTACCGGTTCACCTTCAATATGGCTTGGATCATGCTGCTGTCTGGGGCGGGAATATCCCCGGATTAGGAGAACAACCGGTGGGTTTACGCGATTATAAAACCATATTTCTAGGACATTCAGGAGGGACAGATGCGCTGGCAGGGGAACAAATAAATGCACTCGGGAATCATATTATTTCACAAAGCATGAAACTGGAGGCTGACATTTCTGAATTCAAACTCAGTGCTTACTGGCAGAATATCTCTGAGGACGGACCGGTAAAAAAGATTTGGGATACGATGAATTTACCGGATGGACTTTGGGGCTTTTCGATACACAGTTCAAAATATTCATTTATTAAAGCTGTTCTCTATGAATATTTAAATACTACAGACCAATCGGGACCTTACCACGACAAGGACGGAATTATATATGGTGGTGCTGACAGCTATTTTGAAAATTACGTTTACCACTCGGGCTGGACTTATAATTCGCGGATTATCGGAACGCCTTTTATATCCGGTCCGACTTTTAATTCAAACGGAGAACTGACCTCCCTGAACAACAGGGTTCAGGTACATCATTTTGGTATTGAAGGAGATATTTCAAGTTATCAATATCGTATGTTATCTTCAATTTCTAAAAATTATGGAAGTTACAGAAGCCCGACTGCAATGAAACGAAACACTTCGTTGTTGCTTGAGGTTAACAAACAATTTCCAAAACTTTTCAATATCGAATTGAGTTGTTCGGTTGCCGGGGATTTTGGTGCTTTATACGGAAATTCGGCAGGATGTCAGTTTTCTATTCGTAAAACAGGAAATCTATTCCATTATTGACAGGCATTAGGATAAAATAAAGATGCTGTAAATAATGATAACTAAAAAGCTTAAGCCTAAAACAATGATCGGAATAAGGGTTTTAGGTTGAATTGTTGCAGATCCTTCATTTCGAAGTTGAAGTAATGAAGGTCGAAATTTCTTAATCAGCAGGAAGCATATCTGAGCCGCAAATATTCCTACGATGATACCCCCCAGTATATCAAACGGATAATGTACACCCAAATAGATCCGGGAGTATGCTGTAAGCGTAGCCCAGATAAAAATGATAATCGTATAATTGCGTTGGCGGAAGAGCATTGAACTGAGCAACGCAAATCCAAAGGCATTGGCTGCATGTGAGGATACAAAACCGTATTTCCCACCACTATAATTATTTACCAAATGAACCAATCCATCTAAGCCGGCAGCATGTGATGGTCGGGGACGCTGCACAAGATCTTTAATTATACCAGATGCAACCTGATCGGCAATCACGATACAAAGTACCAAAGCCAAAATAATCCAGACAGATTCCCGTCTCCAATGTTTTATTACGATAAATAATACGGCAATATAAAGTGGTACCCATGTCAGCTTTGCACTAATAACAAACATAATTCCATCGAAAAGTGGGGCATGAAGGCCGTTTAAAGCCAGAAAAATGTTAGTATCCCAGAGATTCAGCGTATCTATCAGAGGCATGGGTTGAAGAGTTTGATGAGTTTAGTGTTTCGGGTTCCACGTTCCGGGTTTCGGGTTTCGGGTTCTATCTAAGTGATGGAAAGTTTGAGAAGTTTGAAAGGGTTGAGAAGTTTCGTGTTTCATGTTTCGCGTTCCGCGTTTCGGGTTAGTTTACTTACTTCATACTACATACCTCTGTTGTCTTGTCTCTTTTTTCATCCTACCGACTCCTAAACTCCCTACTCAGAACTACCTACTACCGACTAGCTTCAGGTTCTTGATTCTTGATTCTGGTTTGAAAAGTTTCACGTTATATTTAAGTATCAGGTTGGTTTTTATTATTTAATCAGCATAAAAAGAACGATGAACTCAAAACGCGAAACACTAAACGCAAAACTATATTTTCTCAATGCTTACTTTTTCAACCCAACCAATACTACCGTTACCTAATCTTATTTCAGTCCATGTACCCAAAGTACTTTTAATACTTACTTTTGTACCTTCGTGCAATTGAAACAAATCGGTACCACTTTTATCGGGAGAACTTTTCACGCTGACAACACCTACCATAACAATGGCTTCGCGGTGGTTAAGCATTTGTTCTTTACGTACTCCTGAAAACACAACAGTAAGAATACTAATACTTAATAAAACCGAACCGATATAAAATGATGTTTTGCGAAAATTACGTGATGGTCCGAAAACAAACATAAAAGCAAAAATCAGGCAAAGCACAAAAGATAAAACACTTACAAAGATCCATTGATTGGAGGTCATGAGCTTAATAAGATCTTCAATCCAACGGCCTATAAAAAAAGAAGGAGTCTGCACGACATTATCTACTACCTTCAATTGTGCCAATTCTAAATTGTACCTGGCATCATCAAATCCGGGTGCAAGACGTAAAGCACGCTCGTAATTTAATATGGCTAAACCGGTTTCGTTTGCCTTGAAATAAGCATTTCCTAAATTATAATACAACTCGGGAGCAACACCTTCACTGTTTATCACTTTCTCATATTGCCTGGCCGCACCTGTATAATCACCTTTTATATACAGATCATTGGCCATCGCAACAGCTCCTGTCTGAGCGAATGCGGTGAAACCGAAACACAAAATAAAAGATAAAAACAAAATGATTCGTTTCATATATTTTGACTGTATAATGTACGTACTATTTTTTAACAAAGCCTTCAAGTTTACTGATCGCATCGATTGTTTCTGCATATAAATTACCCATTTCCTGTTGACCTGAATTCGGGGCGTAACGGGCAAATTCGCAGGTATTTAAAATTTGCATATATAGTTGAATTACAGTTTTATCTAAACCACGATTCGTTAATTCTAAATCAACACGTTCTTTGGTAAGTTCAGCAACAGATATCGATAATTTATCGCTTAAATAAGTCCATACTGCTTTCAGGACTTCCTCATAAAACTTATCTTTATTTCCCTCATTTAATAATTTCAACGCTAATTTCAGGCGTTTTTGAGCTATCCGGTTGGCTTTTTTATTTTTTATAAATTCAATATCAGCATTCTCTTTGAGTTTCTTCCGGAAGAACAAGAATAAAAACAATGAAACCAGCATTGGTATTAAGTACAACAACCAATAGGTGAGTGTACCAAACAGAGGTTCTTCTTCTTTGGTTAATTCAAATTTTTCAGTTTGTATATACCGGATATCATTCCCCAATTGCCGCACATCCTCTTTATCGATATAGGTTCCAACGACAGAATTATCGCCACCTTCTCCTTTGAGTACTTTCAATTTGTAAACAGGAGTACGTAGCGTTTTGTAGGTTTTATCCTGAATATCGAAATATGCAAATTCAGCAGAAGGAATTTCAAAATCTCCGGCATGACGGGGAATAAACAAATATTCGATAGATTTTGTACCGGAAACACCCGATGGACTTGTTTTGAAGTTATTATTTACTTTCGGATCATAAACTTCAAAACCTTCGGGAAATTTTATTGCCGGGTTTTGTATTAACTTCATATTGCCGCTTCCGGAAATATTAATTTTAAGGGTTACTGCATCATTCGCTTTTATTTCCGCTGTCGAAATACTTGAATTCAGACTAAAACGACCCAAAGTACCGCTGAATGAAGCCGGTTTGTTTGCGGGAAGTGGATTGACTGAAATTTTCAGACCCGGAGCCACTATAATTTTTGATACATTGGTGTATGAATCGAAAAAATCATCGAATATACTCCGCGCAGCTGTACGATTTTGTATTCTTATAGCTGCTTCAAAAGTTCCCTTATCTATTTGAATAACTCCTGAGCGTTGGGGATACAGCAGCACCTGATAGAGAACAACTGTGCCATAATTTTTCCCATGGAAATTTTCGAAGGAAAATTGTTTATTTTGAGACTGTTCGAGATCCTGCTTCATAAAGCCATTGAAATCCGGCATTTTCTTATTTACACATTGTACTACATCTGCCAGTGTATAAAGCTTATAGGTAACCAGTACGGCCTCCTGTTCATAGACATTTGATTTCGAGGCACTCGCTTTTATAAAGATATTATCATTAGAAATTGCCTGAGAAGCGGTTGATTCCGATTGACCACCTTGTGATTTGGGAGGTGTCGCATCTGCCGGAAGAACTTTAATAGAGACTCCGTTGGATGTGTATTTTTGGTTATTGACAACTATACTGGCAGATGGAATCGTATAAGTTCCTGTTTTCTGAGCCTGAAGTGTATAGGTATACGAAACCGATACCGTAGAAGAACTTTTACCGTTAATAATTTGCATGCTTGAGCTATGCGATTCGAAAGGACCGGCCAGCACGTCAAAATTTCTGATTTCCGGTGGACGAAGGTCTTTGCAGGATGCATTCACAGAATACACCAACTGAAAAGGCTTATCTAATATAACCGTCGAAGGCGCTGAAGCCGTAAAACGCACCGGTTCATCTGCTCTTACTGTCCAAATGCTAAGCAAAAAGATCGATAAAAATATTATTTTGCGTTTCATATTATATTTATGTTCGTTTTTTTCAAATCAAGAAATTGAAAGTTGTAAAATTTCCAATCGTAAATAAAATTTACCAGTCTTTATCAGCTTTTTTAGTACTTCTGACCTGTTGTTTTTTTGCCTTTTCCTGCGTTCTCTTCTCATCCTGCATAAGTGCATCGAGTATTTGTTGCGCGTTTTCTTTTGACATTTTTGGTTGTTGCTGATCCTGATTAGGTTGTTCCTTTGGTTTTTCCTCAGGTGGTTTCTGATCCTGCTTTTTTTCCTTCTCCTTATCTTTATCCTTATCTTTATCTTTATTCTGTTTTTGCTTTTTCAACATAGATTGAGCATATGCGAGATTATAACGGGTTTCGTTATCTGTTGGCACATTTTTCAGCGCATTTTTATACGCATTTATGCTTTCTTCAATTTTGTTGTCCGAAAGCAAAGCATTACCTGTATTATGAAATGCAGCTGCAATTTTTTCCTTTTCTTTGGGCTGCAAAGCTACCGAAGTTTTGTATTGTTCTAACGCCTCTGTGTATTTTTTTTGTTTAAACAACGCATTTCCCAGGTTATAATTTGCTTCAAAGGATTTAGAGTTCTTCATAAGTCCTTTCCGGTAAGCCACTTCTGCTTCCGCAAATTTGGACGACTTATATAATTTATTTCCAGTTCGTACGTCATCACTTTCCTTTTGTGCAAAAACCGAAAAGGTCATCACACTCATCAATAGTATACATCCGAATTTTTTCATTTTTTTCTTCTCTTTTTCAATTATACTTACGAAGTAACATTGCTAATTTTGCATTTTCAATAAACGAAATGCCCCTGTCATCCGCTTAAAACTTATAATTACCTGGATACTTTATTTTTTAAATCAAATAATTTCAACCTGCTCAAGCGTTTATTTTTTCGTTCAAAAATAAAGAAATCCAATATAAGCAATAACAAGGCCAACAACGCAAAAGATTGAAATTGGTCATTATAGTCTGAAAACATATTGGTCTTAATATCCGATTTAGCCATCTTGTCGAGTTCTTTACTAACAATACGAAAAGCATTGTTGCTGTTATCGGCACGTACGTACAGTCCTTTTCCGGCAACAGATATATTTTTACACATTTCCTCGTTGAGTTTAGAAACGACAACATTTCCATCCTTGTCTTTCCAGAAGCTCATTGTTCCCGGCACCGGAATTGGGGCTCCGTCGGTCTTTCCCATACCAATCACGTGAACCACTATGCCATTTTCAGCAGCAAGTTTGGCTGCTCCGATGGCATCATCTTCATGATTCTCTCCATCTGTAATCAGAATAATAGCTCTTCCTGCCTCGCTCTTGGTTCCAAATGATTTTATTGCTAAATCGATCGCGCTGCCAATAGCCGTACCCTGTCGGGGTACCAATTGAGGAGAAATAGACGACAGAAACATCTTGGCAGAAACGTAATCGACAGTAATGGGCAATTGTGTAAAAGCGTCACCAGCAAATACAACCAATCCGATTTTATCATCGGTCATTCCATCTACCAATTTAGACAGAAGTTGTTTTGATTTGTCCAACCTGCTGGGTTGAATATCTTGTGCCATCATTGAATTCGAAACATCCAAAGCTATCATCACTTCAATTCCCTGACGTTTCACGTTTTCAACTTTGGTACCAAACTGTGGTTGAGCCAATACAATGACAAGGAAAAAAACAACTGCCAATTGTATGTAAAATTTAACCTGTGGACGTATTAATGAAACATTTGGCATTAATTCTGTCAGTAGTTCTTTGTTCCCGAATTTTTTAATATTCCGGCTTTTGATAATGCTGGAATAGATGAATACTCCTATTAATACAGGGATTAAGAGGAGTAAAAATAAAAATTCAGGATGTGCTAATCGAAACATATGGTTTGTTTGAAAAGTTTAATTTTGAAAAGTTTTGCATCTCGCGTTTTATGTTTCGCGTTCAGCGTTTTGCGTTCTTAGTTCTGCGATTCGGGTCATTTGTCTTGGCTGTTGTTTCTTCTTACCTACTCCGAACTCGGAACTCAGAACTACCAACTACCGACTATGTTCCCATGTCTTACTTCTTACCTCTTACTTCTTACCTCTTACTTCTGTTATCAGGGTATTTTCCGAAAGAAAGTGTTACGTAACAAGATTTCTGAAACTAAAAAGAAAAAAGCAAACAGACTAAATATAAAGAACTGTTCATTTTTCTTACTGAATTCACGAACACTTATTTTTGTTTTTTCCAGTTTATCAATTTCCTGATAAATCCGGCGCAGTTTGGAATTATCGGTTGCCCTAAAATACTGTCCACCGGTCATCGAAGCAATCTCCAGTAAAGATTTTTCGTCAAACTCTGATTGCATTTGTTGATATTGAACACCTACCGGGGTTGGAACAGGAATACTGACCATACCATACGAACCAACACCAATAGCATAAACCCGTATCCCGAAAGTCTTGGCAATCTCAGCAGCTGTAATAGGCGCAATATCACCCCGGTTATTTGAACCATCAGTCAATAAAATAATGACTTTAGATTTTGCCTTACTTTCTTTTATTCGATTTACCGCATTGGCCAGGCCCAGACCAATAGCAGTTCCATCTTCTATTAATCCAAAATTTACAGCCTTAAATAAGTTGATTAATACTGCGTGATCATTTGTCAAAGGACATTGGGTAAAACTTTCCCCCGCAAAAACTACCAAACCGATATTATCATTGGGGCGCGAAAGAATAAATTCAGTAGCAACAGATTTAGCTGCTTCCATACGATTCGGCTTTAAATCCTCAGCCAACATGGTTCCCGATATATCCAGTGCCATCATAATATCTATTCCCTCCGTGTTTTCTGTTCGCCAGCTATTTGAAGCCTGTGGACGGGCTATCGCCAGAATAATGAAAATGATAGCTAAAACACGTAAAACAAAAGGTAAATGTCGAAGTCTGATTCTCCTGCTTTTTTTAAACAATGCCAACTTCTGATGCGACGAAATCTGTAAACTCGCATCAGATTTGTGCATTTCCTTCAAGTACCAAAATACTATTGGAATAAGCAGTAACAGTAGAAATAAATATTCAGAGTTATGAAAGGTCATCACAATATTTTAATGATTTAAGAAATTAATAATTAAAGAAGCATTATTCCTTATTATTTACTTTTTTTTCTCCGTCCAAAAACGCTTCCGGCGGTTTCACTGGTTCTATAGTTGTCAGATTTACAAACGAATAAGCGTTCCGAAGGCTCAATTCATGTTCATCGGGAGTTGGATTCCATTTTGCGAATTTCACCAAATCGGCCAATTGTAAAATCTGTTTCAATACCAGAAAAGCCTCTTTTTCATTTTTCCGCAAAACAATCAGATGATCCAGAATTTCTTCAGAAGTCATCTCCATACTTTTAATCAGGTATACCCGCTCTATATATTCCCGGATAACATCAGTCAATGCTGTATGATATTCTTTAGAACGACCTTGTTGCCATGGTTTTTCCTTCTTAATTTTATCCAATTGATTTAACGCAACAACATGTGGAGTTAAAACTAGCTCCTGAATTTTGTTTTCGAAAACCGAGTTTGTCTTTTTATATTTACGGTAGTAAATCAATGCAACAACCAACAATCCATGAATAAGGAGTATTAAAAGTATGATTTTTAATAATCCTAACCAATCGAACGCAGGCTCCAAAACAGGTTTTATATCGGCAATAGAATTTGAGGCAGTATCGATTACGAAGGGTTGAACAACTTTCAGTGAAAGCGATTTGGACCAAACCGTATCACCATTCGAAATAAATGGAAAAGGGGGAATATACAGCAGCGAATCTTCGAATGCAGTTACCACATAATGTTGAGTAACAAGAATAACTCCATCAGCCGATTTTATGGTATCTGTTTTAACGGGTTCTACCAATTCCAGACCACGCACAATTCTGTCTGAAAAAATTGGCATACTTACTTTTTGTGTTGGTTGTTGTGAAACTTCAAAAGTCAAATGAGCCTGATTACCTATCCAAAGAATTGTGGAATCAAGACGTGCATTTACGGTGATTTTCTGAGCCCACAAACTTGTATTTGCAAAACAAAAAATAAGCAGAAATAATAAAAGTAATTTTCTCATATAAGTTCTCAATTCCCTATTTTCAAATTGGTACATTTTCAAATTATCAAATTATTTTATGCTCTCATTTTAAACAATTTCATCAACGCGCGGACATAATCTTCAGAAGTACTCATCGAAACCGAATCAACGCCCGATTTTGTAAATACTTTTTGCAATGCCAGCTGACCCTCTCCCCAGGCATGTTTATATGTTGTGCGAAGTCTTTTGTCAGCGGTATCAATCCAGATACGTTCCCCTGTTTCAGCATCTTTCAGCTTCACAAGTCCTACATTCGGCAATTCAGTTTCACGAATATCGTATACCTGCAAAGCTACTATATCATGTTTCCGGTTGGCAATAATCAGGTCTTTTTCGAAATTGGTATCAATAAAATCGGAGATTACAAAAGCTGTAGAACTTTTCTTAATGGCATTGGTAAAATAACGCAAGGCTCCACCGATGTCAGTTTTATTACTTTCAGGCTTAAAATCAATTAATTCCCTGATAATTTGCAAAACGTGTTTTCTTCCTTTTTTGGGAGGAATAAATTTTTCAATTTTATCGGAAAAGAAAATAACCCCAATCTTATCGTTGTTTTGAATGGTCGAAAAAGCCAACGTGGCAGCTACTTCGGTAAAAATATCTTTCTTTAATTGTGAAACAGTACCAAACTCCCTGCTTCCGGAAACATCAATCAGGAGTACCACCGTCAACTCACGTTCTTCTTCAAATATTTTGATATACGGATGACCAAATCGTGCCGTTACATTCCAGTCAACGGACCGTATGTCGTCACCATATTGATATTCACGTACTTCAGCAAATGTCATACCACGTCCCTTAAAAGCGGAGTGGTATTCGCCGGCGAAAATATTCTTCGACAAGCCACGTGTTTTAATCTCTATCTTCCGTACTTTTTTTATTAATTCACTGGTTTCCACGATCTTTTTGTCTAATGTCTAAAGTCAAAGGTCTAAAGTCACTGATTTACACTAAAATGAAGCATCATTTTTACAATCAACTTCCAACTGATAACTAATTAACCAATTAACGAATTGACCAATTAACTAATTAACTAATTAAGGCACTTCAATTGTGTTTAGAATCTCAGTAATTATTTCATCCGAAGTCATATTATTAGCTTCAGCTTCGTAACTTAACCCGATCCGGTGACGTAAAACATCGTAACATACAGCGCGAATGTCTTCGGGAATCACATATCCTCTTCGTTTGATAAAAGCATACGCGCGTGCTGCCAATGCTAAATTGATAGATGCACGGGGCGAAGCACCAAATGAAATCATTTCTTTCAACGAATCTAAACCATAATCCTGAGGATAACGGGTTGCAAAAACGATATCAACAATATAACGTTCAATTTTTTCGTCGATATAGACCTGACGAACTACATCACGTGCTTCAATAATGTCTTTCGGGGTAAGTATAGGTAGGACTGTTGGTTTGTCTTTCAATAAATTCTGACGGATAATCAATTTTTCTTCCTCTTTATTAGGATAACTAATAATCACTTTCAACATGAAACGGTCAACCTGCGCTTCGGGCAACGGATAAGTTCCTTCCTGTTCAATCGGATTTTGAGTAGCCAGAACCAAAAAGGGTTCATCTAATTTGTAAGTATTTTGACCAATGGTAACCTGCCGTTCCTGCATGGCTTCCAACAAAGCACTTTGCACTTTTGCCGGTGCCCGGTTAATTTCATCAGCCAGTACCAAGTTGGCAAAGATAGGTCCTTTTTTGATGCTGAATTCTTCTTTCTTTTGACTATAAATCATAGTTCCGATTACATCGGCCGGTAATAAATCCGGAGTGAACTGGATTCGGCTGAAATCAGCTTTTATTAAATCCGAAAGGGTTTTGATTGCTAATGTTTTTGCCAGCCCGGGTACACCTTCCAACAATATATGACCATCGGAGAGTAATCCGATTAATAAAGACTCCACTAAATGCTTTTGTCCGACAATAACTTTATCCATTCCCATGGTCAGTGCATCTACAAAAGAACTTTGTCGTTCGATGCGTTCATTAAGTTCCCTAATATCAACAGATTGAATCATATTATTTAATGTTAGTTATGCTGTATTTTTTGTTGAACAAATATAGTGTTATTTGATATGTTAAAGTTCTGATTTAATATCTATTAACCTCAATTTAGTTTATTAAGTACTGAGCGATTTTAGACCGAAGTTATGGTCTCTATTTATACACTTTTGAACAAAAAAAAGTTCTGCTATTGTTAATTAATGCAGAACTTTTTTCTATATTGAAACTGATTATTTTGTTTCTTGAAATACTTATTATTCTGAAATCAGTCTTTCTTTACGTATAAATCATGCAATTCACGGGCTTTATTAATACATCTTGGATTTGATGAATCGATCAAACGTGGATCTACCTTTGGAATTCGGATCAAGGTTCCGGCCGGGATGTTATCCGGATTTTGGAGTTTATTCATGTTGGCCTCGTAAATATAAACCCAGAAATCAGCAGTTCCATAATATCGTTTTGCCATACGAGTCAACCGGCTTCCACGCACAATCCTTTCCGTGGCAATAAATTCGGGATAAACACGTGGCGTATCGAACAGCAGCTGAAGACTATCAATAGGTTCACTGACAGTTACTGAATCTTCAGCTATTAAATCTTTTGGTACTACTACAGTATGGGGAATTTGTTGCGGAGCAGTTTTAAACCAACCCGAAATAGTATTTAACGCTTCTTTAGTTCCTTTTTGTGTTGAAATCAAAGTATTGTTAATCATTTCATTTGCCGGTGGATAAAAAATTACAAATCCAGCAAAACTAATCACAAGTACAATCAATAAAACAACAAGTATCTGCAAACCTCTTTTCCTTTTTTTCGGTGGTTTTACATTTGTTAAAAACGGATTGGTTTTTTCTTCAATTGGTTCCGTATCCTCTTGTTCCGAAGTGATTGTAACCGTTTTTTGGACAGGAATGAACTCAGGATCTGGTTTTTTGGTAACTATTACGGGTTCCACAGCTTTAGCAACTAATTCTTTTGCGGCTCTTAGTTCTCTTTCAAGTTCAAGTTCTTTAATCTGAGAATTTTGCTTAGCCTGGGCAAGTTCTTTAGATAATTCAAATTCCCTGGTCTGCTCTAATTTGATTGCGAGTTCTAATTCTTTGACTTGCTCAAGTTCTTTGGCCAGCTCTATTTCTTTTGACCTTTCCAATTCTTTGATCCGTTCAAGCTCCTTAACCCGGTCAATTTCCTTATCCAATTCTAATTCTTTGGCCTGTTCAATAGCGATAGCCACTTCTAATGCTTTAACCTGTTCAAGTTCCTTGGTTAATTCCAGTTCTTTTATCCGCTCCAGTTCCCTGACCATTTCCAGTTCTTTGGCCAACTCTAATTCCCTTGCCAATTCTAAATCCTTCGCAAGTTCTAATTCTTTTTCCTCAACATCATCTTCTTCAATTTGCTCATCTTCAGCATCTTCATTTATTGCATTCGATAACAAAGAACTTTTATCATTATCACTCACTAACTTAGTGGGCGATAATGCCTGTATTTCGGAAATAAGGCTCTTTATTTCGGATGCCTGTTCCGTGAAAATTCGTAACGGATCCATCGCAACATCAGTTTGGTCAACTTCTGATGCATGTTCATCAACATCATCCAATTGAACTGGTTTTAAGTGAGCAAAAGGTTCATTTACAGAATCTTTCAGTATTCCGTCGGGAGTAAAACCTGCTTTGTAGTAACCGGCTATTATAATTTCTTCTCCGGTCTGGATATTAACACTTTTACGTGGCTCATTCCAAATCAGTTTAAACGTTCCGAAATTTTTAATTTTCACAACATCACCTGCCAACAAGGCCTCTTCAATAGTAGTAAAAAGAACCTTCAAAAATTCTTCTGCAGCTCGCTTGCTAACCGAAGCCCTGGTGGCAACGAGGTCAACAACTTCCTGTAACGAAATTTTTTCCTTATTCATGATGCGGTAAATCTTTAAATTTATCTTTCAATATATTGCTTTGCTTAAAGTTCACGACCAATTTGGGTGGTATCAAGGTACGAATATGAGTGGAAGGATGAACTGAAAGGCGTTCATCTTTTTTTCTCACCTCTAAATTCCCAAAACTTTGAAAACCGATAGTTTTTTCATCAACTAACTGCTCGGTAATAATTTTCACCGTAGTATCCAACAAATCTGCCACCACCGATTTTGGTGCATTCATTTTGGCTGCCATACTGGCAATTAATTCTTTGTGATTCATATTATTAGTTGATTGGTTGATTGACTGGTTAATTGGTTGACTGGTTGATTGGTTATTTGGTTAATTCGTTAATTGGTTGACTGGTTATTGATTATTGGTCACTTTGATGACAGGCTGACTCTCAACAATCTGATCCTAATAACTTTATAACTATAAAACCCAACTAACTGAATAATGAATTGATTATTTATTATTTCTTGAATTAGCTGATTTACACATAAACTGATTTACCGAGTAACTGATTTACCGATTAACGAATCAACTAATTAACAAATTAACTGATTAACTAATTAACTAATCAACTAATTAACTAACTCAACTTACACTCCATACAAATCAAAATCAGTCGCACCAACGATTTTTGTCTGATAAAACTCACCTTTTTTTACAGCTAAAGTTGAGATTGGAATCAGGACTTCGGGATCGACTTCAGGTGAATCGTATTCGGTTCTTCCCACAAAATATTCATCCTCTACCCTATCTATCATTACTTTCAGGGTCATGCCGATCTTCGCCTGGTTTATCTCAGCTGAAATTCCCTGTTGAATGGTCATAATCTCATCCACACGTTTATGTTTTTCTTCTTCCGGAATATTATCCTTTAAAGTTTTATAGGCATGTGTACCTTCTTCATTCGAAAAAGCAAAAGCTCCCAATCGTTCAAACCTGGCTTTCCTAACAAAATCTTTCAACTCCTCCACATCTTTTTCCGTTTCGCCCGGATGCCCAAGCAACAAAGTCGTTCGCAGATGTATATCAGGCACTTCGGTTCGAATCCGGTCAATAAGTTCGTAAGTTTGTGCCGAAGTTATATTCCGTCGCATAATTTTCAGCATATTATCACTCACGTGCTGTAAAGCAATATCCAGATAATTACAAACATTGTCGCGTTCCCGCATCACTTTGAGCAAATCATAAGGAAATTGAGCAGGATATGCATAATGCAATCGCAGCCATTCCACACCAGGAATATCCGAAAGTCGTTCAGTCAGTTCAGCAAGTTTCAGCGTTTTATAACGATCCTGTCCGTAATACGACAAATCCTGAGCAATGAGTTGGAACTCTTTCACACCATTACTAACTAATCCTTTTACCTCATTTTCAATATCTTCCATCGTACGTGAACGATGACGACCAGTAATAATCGGAATTGCACAATAAGAACAGGTCCGGTTACAACCCTCCGAAATTTTTATATAAGCGTAATGAGACGGAGTAGTCAGGGTACGTTCCAAACGCAAATCCGCCCGATAAACCTGCCCCAAATCGGTCAAAATATCGTTATAATTAAATTTCCCGTAAAACTTATCTACTTCGGGAATTTCCAACCTTAATTCTTTCAAATAACGCTCGGAAAGACAACCCATCACGAAAAGTTTTTGAATCTTTTCTTCTTTGCGTAATTCAGCAAACTGTAAAATGGTATTAATGCTTTCCTCTTTGGCATCACCAATAAATCCACAGGTATTAATAATTACAATATCACCATCTGGATTCTCGGCATCATGTCTCACCTGATAACCGAGCACATCAAATTGACGCATCAATTGCTCTGAATCAACTAAATTTTTTGAACAGCCGAGGGTTATAACATCTACAATCTCTTTTTTATTTATATTTTCAACACTCATATTTATTTTTTTCGGATTTTGTTTTGGAATTGATCCTTACTATACTATCAATTTCCATTCATACAATTCCCAAATTTACAATTTATTTTCAACTAAACAAAGACTCTACAAATATGTCACGGTCAAAAACCTGTAAATGCTCAATACCTTCTCCCAGTCCAATATATTTCACCGGAATTTTAAATTGATCGGAAATACCTATTACCACACCACCTTTGGCTGTTCCATCAAGTTTAGTAATGGCCAGTGCGGTCACATTGGTTGCTTTGGTAAATTGCTTTGCCTGTTCAAATGCATTCTGACCGGTTGATCCATCAAGTACCAAAAGCACTTCGTGCGGAGCATCCGGAATAACTTTCTGCATCACATTCTTAATTTTGGTCAACTCGTTCATCAAATTGACTTTATTGTGCAAACGACCGGCAGTATCGATAATAACAACATCAGCATTGTTTGCTTTGGCCGAAGCAATGGTATCGAAAGCAACAGACGCCGGATCGGAGCCCATTTTCTGCTTAATAACAGGCACACCTGCACGTTCGCCCCAAATAACCAATTGTTCTACCGCGGCGGCACGGAAGGTGTCAGCAGCACCTAAATACACTTTCTTGCCTGCTTTTGTAAACTGATAGGCTAACTTGCCGATTGTTGTTGTTTTTCCGACGCCATTTACGCCAACCACCATAATTACATAAGGAGTATGCGGTAAAGGGGCATCAAAATCATTGGGTGAATCCGAGTTACTCTCTGAGAGTAAAGCTGCAATCTCTTCCTTTAGAATCGTGTTCAGCTCTGTGGTATTTACATACTTATCGCGCAACACCCGGCTTTCAATGCGCTCAATAATACGTAAGGTTGTTTCTACGCCCACATCGGAAGTAATCAATACTTCTTCGAGATTATCAAGGACTTCATCATCAACTTTTGATTTTCCGGCAACAGCACGCGTAAGCTTAGAAAACACACTGACTTTGGTTTTTGATAAACCCTGATCGAGTGTTTCTTTTTTTTCCTTACTAAATATATTAAATAATCCCATATGTTTGGTTGAGTGGTTGATTGGTTAATTGGTTCATTGGTTGATTGGTTGATTCGTTAATTGGTTAATTGGGAGATTATCACTTTAAAAAATTCAGGATCTCATCTTAATCAACTGCATCCTCAGCATTTATTTATTTAACTCAATTAGCCTTAAACAACATCAACTAAAAACCGATTCACAAAATTAAGTCTTTTTTTTGAGCAAATAGCAAAAAAAATCCCCTCATTTTATTTAATGAGAGGATTCTTATTATAATTTCAGGAACGATAAGTCTTATTTTGAGAAATATTCTTTCACTTTTTCGTTATGAATGATTTCTTCTTGGAACATATAAGCACCGGTTTTAGGTGATTTCACCATTTTGATAACCTTTGCAAATGAACGTCCTTCACCTTTTTGGATGGATGCAACCGTTTTTTTAGCCATAATTCAGGTATTATTTAATTTCTTTATGAACTGTTACTTTTTTCAAAATCGAGTTGTATTTTTTCAACTCTAAACGTGCCGGAGTGTTTTTTCTGTTTTTCACAGTAATATAACGTGATGTTCCGGGCATACCGCTATCTTTATGCTCTGTGCATTCCAAAATTACTTGGACTCTTGCTTCTTTTGATTTTTTAGCCATGGTGTAGTTTTCCTCCTAAATTATGCGTATAAATACCCTTTATCTGACGCTTTTTTGATGGCAGCATCCAATCCAACTTTGTTAATGGTACGTAGTCCATTAGCCGAAACCTTCAGGCTAATCCAAGTATCTTGTTCTACCCAATAGAATTTCTTTGTAAACAAGTTCACCTCAAATGTCCTTTTGGTTCGACGTTTTGAGTGTGATACGTTATTTCCTACCATTGCTTTCTTTCCGGTAATCTGACAAATTTTTGACATTTCTATATCTTTTTATTGTTTACATTTTTTCTCAAAAACAGTGTGCAAAAGTACACTATCTTTTTCAATTATGCAAGTTTTTTACTCTAATAATTCTATTAAATATGCTTTTGCACTAAAATTTCCGGATTAAAAAACTGATAATGTATTGTTTATACTAAATAATTTCTTTCAACAAGAGTAAAGCAGCTTGCGTTGCACGCTGAATATTCTGCTCACGCAAGGAACCGAACTGATACAATCTACTGACCATCGTATCAGCAGAACATGCTGCTATCCAAACAGTTCCAACAGGTTTTTCGGCGGTTCCACCTGTCGGTCCCGCTATCCCGGTAGTGGCAATGGCCACGTCCGATTTAAGCAACTTGCGGACTCCCTCAGCCATTTGCTCTGCAACAACCCGGCTCACTGCGCCATCTCGTTCCAAATCGTCGGGAGACACCTTTAAAACGCCTTCTTTGATGTCATTTCCATAGGCCACCACCGATCCTTTAAAAAATGTGGAGCTTCCGGGTATCATTGTAAACAGGTGTGCAATATTTCCACCGGTACAACTTTCGGCTGTTGCAATCATTTTCCCTTGTGCGATTAACATATTCCCAACCAACTGCTCTATCGGAATATCTTCGAATGCGACAACAGCTTTTCCAAGAATCTGGCTCAGTAAATCGATTTGCTGATTTACACTAAATTCCAAAGCAAGCATATCGTCTGACAGTCCACTTAAACGCAATTTGATAATACCTGAATTCGGCAAATAGGCCAGACTGATATTAGCAGGTAATTTTTTTTCCCAATCAGCAATTTTCAACGCCAATGCTGATTCAGCATAACCGTAAACCTGCACTGTTTTATGTAACAATACCGGGGTTTGAAATTGCTTTTGAAGGCGCGGAATAATTTCAAAACTCATGGCGCGCTTCATTTCATACGGAACTCCGGGCATCGAAATAACAACTTTCTTCCCCTTTTCGAACCAGATAATGGGTGCTGTTCCAACGACATTCTGAATAACTATAGAATTTTCGGGAACCATTGCTTGCGACCTGGTTAATTCGTTCATTGCATAATTCGGACGGTTGACAAACAATTTCTCGATATTCTGAAAGACAGATTGATCGAAAATCAGTTTCGAACCAAAATACTTACAAAGCGTTTGTTTTGTGATGTCGTCGTTAGTTGGACCGATTCCTCCGGTAAAAAGAACAATATCTGCCCGTTGCAGGGCCAGGTCCAGCGATTGAACAATATGATCAACGTCATCATGCACCGAAGAAATTTGTGCCAGTTCAAACCCGGAACGATTCAATTCAGTAGCCATCCAGGCGGAATTAGTATCTACTATCTGACCAATTAATATTTCATCGCCAATGGTGATAATTTCAACTTTTACGCGATTGTTTGTCATTTTATTTTTTGTTTTTTAATTCGCGGTCGGCAATTTCAAGTTGTTCAAACCAAGCATCACCAAACTTACGTATTAATGGTTCTTTCAAAAACTGATAAACAGGTACTCCTAAATTACCTCCCAATTTACGTGCACAATCACAAACGCTCCACCGGTGATAATTCACAGCTGTGTATTCTGCATACTTCTGTAACCGTACCGGATACAAATGGCAGGATATTGGTTTATAAAAATCTGTTTTTCCTTCCCGGTACGCTTTTTCGATGGCACATTTACATTCACCTTTCTCATCGGTGTAAGTAAAAACGCATTCGTCTCCGTTAACAATTGAAGTAACAGGCTCATCATCATCGTCAATATACGAAACGCCCTGTTTTTTAATAACCGCTTTCGATTTCTCTGTCAAATCATCCCAGATAAGCGGTAGGATTCTTTCAATAATCAGAACTTCTTCTATTTCAAGCGGTGCACCATCGTCACCTTCAATGCAACAATTACCTTTACAGGTAGTTAAATCGCACACAAAACGTTCGTCTAATAAATCAAGACTGATTATAGTATCATCAATTTGAAGCATAATAAAATTTACAATTTAAATATATAGAAATAGTCTGCAGCATATTGGTTTATAGTTTACTAAGCTGCAATTAAAGAATTTTGGATGACGTATGATCATTTTCATCGTGCCCTTTTAACACCGGCAGGCTCAGATGATATTTCACTGCCAAAATCCGTATAAGAATAACCGATACTGCCGAAACAATCTGAGTGATTACGGACGGAACCCCGAGTTGAAAACAGGAATAATACATTAAACCTCCTACTACACAAGCCAGGGCATAAATATCTTTTCGAAAAATAAGCGGTTCTTCATTAATAAAGATATCACGAATAATTCCTCCTGCCGAGCCGGTAACGAGTCCCATCAGGATGGCCACCCAAAAGGGGAAATGAGCCTCCAGACTTTTTTCGATACCAACTACTACAAACAAGCCCAATCCAATAGCATCGAAAATGAAAAAAGTATTGGTGAGTCGAATTACCTGCCTGCCAAGTAAGATTACGAAAACCAGAGCCAGGCCAGTAACAATCAGGTAGGAAGGCTGAAGCATCCAAAAAGGCGTAACATCAAGAAACAAATCGCGAATCGTTCCTCCGCCAATAGCGGTTACAAAACCAACAACATAAGCTCCAAACCAGTCAAACCGTTTGGCAGATGCTAACCGAATGCCACTAATTGCAAATGCAAAAGTACCGGCATAATCGATTAAAAGAATAAAATTCATGTTGAAGAGTAAATTGAGATGACTTATAATCAGTATTTATAAAAAGAAAGCGCATCAAATAAAACTTTGATGCGCTCCTTTTATATTCCGATAAATTTATTTTTTTTCAGGAGTAGCAGGAGTTTCAGCTTCCGGAGTTTCACCAAAATTTGGGGCAACCACACCAGGTTCTGCTTGTTTAGCATTTTGGATTTGCTTTTTAATTTCAGATTCGTTGGTTGCAGTAGCATGATCAGAACGAACACCTACTGTAGCAATTGATAACACAATAACAAAAGCAACTAATCCCCATGTAGCTTTTTCGAGGAAATCGGTAGTTTTACGAACACCCATAATCTGGTTCGAAGAAGAAAAACCTGCTGCAAGTCCTCCACCTTTGGAGTTTTGAACTAAAACCAACAAGGTAAGCAACACAGAAGCAATAACAATTAAGATAGTAAGTAGAACGTACATAATAAGATTTATTTTTTTGAATTTTCGATAACTTTTTCCAAAAATCGAATTTGGTCTGCAAAGTAAACACTTTTTTTCGGATTATTCAAATTTAATTGCCTCAAAATTTCAACTGCTTCCCTGTATTTCTTGTCTATGATGAGTTTTTTCGCATTTGTTTCGGAAATTTCAGGTTCAACAATCGAAAAATAGTCTACTGAAACTGCTTTTTCAACAGTTATTTCTTTTACAGCAGTTGGTTCATTTTCAACTTTTATTCCCGTTTTAAGTTGGGCAGGCAAATTCACCACGGCGCGTGCCGATTTAAGCCGCTCAGCCAGATTTTTTAGGGATTGTTTTGTATCACCTCCTTCAGATTCAACTCCATTAATCATATCAAAATACTCACCGGAAGATTTCCCGTTTCGTTCGCGCCGATAAGGTTGATTGGAAAGCTTTTTCTCAGGATGAAGATAATAATACAACCAACGGCGACTGGAGCTATACAAAGAAACTTTTTTTAAATTGGCTCCAAAATGTATGCTGTTCGACTCTTGCAAAGCCTTTGCGAAAAACAATTGTGCAGGTGCAAAATAGGGATAACGCTCAACCATCTCCTGCAAATCGGAAACATGTTTTGCAGTTACCGTTTCGGGTTGCTTAACAAGCGATATAAATTCCTCATGAGTCATATTTATCAACGTACTAATTTGCCATTATTGCAATTATAAAAATGAAAATAACTGACAAATAATGAATTACCATTTGGCTACTGTATCATTGTAAATATTATCACAGATTTCCGCCAACATAATTTTCATCAATTCATCCTGTACATCGTTCAGCATACGACTACTATCGAAGGTCTGAAATGCAGCATAACTTTTTTCGAAATCATCATCCGGATTTTTATTGTTCGAAAACCTTACTTTGACAGTAATGGTAAGTTTTGTTTCGGAAGAATATGAATCAGCACTGATGGACATTGGTGTTAATTGATAACCTACAATCTCTCCTTCAAGATGTAAATCACCTCCTTTTTTAAGAACCTGTAATCGGGTTTGCTTACTATAGGTATCCCGCAATGTTTCACCAAACGCCTGAGACAATGGCGGATAAATAAGTTCTGCCGTATTGGGGAAATCGGAAATTGACAGCGTTTTCGTTTTGGTATAATCAATGGAAGATCCATTAAATTTATACGAAATAGTACAAGAAGCAAACACAAGTGATACAACAGCGATGAACAGCAAAACACTAATATTCGGATTATATTTTCTACCTGAATTCTTCATAAATAAGTCTTATTCAATGCCATATTCTTTAATTTTCCTATACAATGTACGTTCCGATATTTCCAGTTCATCAGCAGCTGCTTTACGTTTTCCGCGATGTTTCTCGAGCGTACGTTTTATCATCTGACGCTCCATATCCTCCAGTGTCAAAGGTTTTTGGGCAGTCTCCTCTTCGTGATATTCCTCTGCATCCTGAAAATCGTCAACAGCATTCACATCTTCATATTGTTTCGTTTCCCGTGAAGATTTATCCGTTTTGTAATCAACACCGGATACAGATGAATTGAATCTGGTATCTTTATGACCAATGAAAGTAGAGGGATAATGCGCTTCTTCACGTTTAGGTTCCGGCTGTTGACCATTAATAATTTCATGAACCAATTTATTCAAATCGTTCATATCTTTTTTCATATCAAAAAGCACCTGATAAAGGATTTCGCGCTCGCTGTTGAACGATTTCTGTTCACGTCCTGAAGAAGTAAACAAAGCCGGTAAGCGCTTCAGATCATCTTCAGGAAGATATGTACGGAGTATTTGAGCTGAAATATCCCGCTGTTGTTCAATGACCGAAATCTGTTCGGTAATATTTTTCAGTTGCCTGACATTCCCGTTCCAATAATAATTTGTCAAAATCACCTTGGCTTCATCGGTTAATTTAATTGCCGGCATCCTGTATTTTTCAGCGAAATCGGATGCAAATTTACGAAACAACAATACGATATCCTCTTTCCTGTCACGCAATGCAGGAACTGCAATTGGTACGGTATTTAAACGATAAAAGAGATCTTCACGGAAGCGACCGTCGCGGGTTGCCTGAATCATATTTAAATTTGAAGCAGCCACAACACGTACGTTGGTCTTTTGAGTCTTAGAAGAACCTACTTTAATAAATTCGCCGGCTTCGAGTACACGCAACAGACGTACCTGAGTAGAAAGCGGCAACTCACCGACTTCATCCAAAAATATCGTTCCACCGTCGGCAACCTCAAAATATCCTTTACGATCAGCTGTTGCACCTGTAAACGATCCTTTCTCATGTCCGAAAAGTTCTGAATCGATAGTTCCCTCAGGAATAGCACCACAGTTAACTGCGATATACGGACCATGTTTCCGGTGACTGTAATGATGAATGATCTGTGGAAAATTCTCCTTCCCCACACCACTTTCACCGGTAATTAACACCGACAGATCGGTTGGTGCCACTTGTACTGCTATATCTATAGCTCTATTCAGCAATTCGGAAGTTCCTATGATTCCAAATCGTTGCTTTACTGCCTGAATTTCTGATTGTTGCATAATTTGATATTTATCTGACTGTAATTATGACATAAATAGACTGACAAAATTAGCAATAATAATATGATTTGCATGCTAATCACACAAAAAAAGAAGCAGAATTTCTTCTACTTCTTTTTTTTTAAAATTCTTTAGTCTTTGAAAAATTACTTTTTCTTATTCTTTGCCTTCTGCACTTTTTCAATTCCCTCAATTGCTTTTACAGCAGTTGCGTTAGTTGGATCAATAGCAACAATTTTATTCCAGTATGATAGTGAAAGCACATTATCACCTTGTAGCAAAGAGTAAAATCCCAAGTAGCTATAACACTCAATCAGAACAGAGTTATATCTTGGATCTGCCTTACCTTCAATCAATGTTGCAGTTAACTTGTAGTATGGATTGGCTAATCCCTGAGTTGTTTCAGGATCGAGTGCTGAATTTGTACGGGCACGGTAAAAATTCCCTCTGTAACCTGTTGGCTCAAGCACCGCAACCTGGGTAAATATACTGTCAGCTTTTAATAAAGCAGTCTTTTTCATTATTAAAGCATCTTCCTTTTTTACCAGGGAATCAGCTTTTTGATCAGTTCCTACACTATAGTACAATTTACCTAAAGGCATTAATTCATCAGCAGTCTTTTTTTCTGCACTTAAAGAATTCAGATATTTATCATAGTATGTAATTGCATTTTTATAATCTGATTTTTCATTGTACATATCTGAAATATCTCTCCACAGTTCAGTTTTTGTAGAATCCATTTTCAGGGCTTTTTCGAATTGAACGATAGCCAGGTCATATTGTTTCGTTTCACGTAAAGCCTGTCCATAATATCTGTAATCCAGATATGTAAAATCGGGTTTATCGGTATTATTAAAAAAATTATCGGCTGCTGCCAGTGCAACATCATTTCGTTTTAAATCCACATTAATCCACATAACCAGTCTGTTGAATGCCGGATTGCGTGGAGCTTTTTGTAAACCAAGATTTGCAACTTCCAATGCTTTTTCAAAATCCTTGTTCAGGAATAAGGTCATAGCATATTTAGTCAAATCCTGCACATTAGAATTTCCGGTTTTCAAATAATTTTCATATAAATGAGCTGCTTTCTCGAAATCGTTGGTAGCATAGTAGATATCAGCCAATTCCCTGTCAACCAACATAAATTCCGGTTCTTTCAGTTTTAACTTACCTAACATATCGATAGCAAGCGGGGTGTTTACATTTCTATAGGCTCTGGCATATTTAATGTAAGCTTCTTTACAGGCGTCGTCATAATAGATTGCGAGTTCATAATTACTACAAGCTGCACCCGTGTTTTCTTTTACAAGTTCAATATCTCCCAATAAAACATATACCGGAGCATATTTTGATTTCATTTTTTTTGCAGTTTCCTGATATTGCAATGCTTTATCAAGAAGTCCATTGACCAAATAAGCTCTACCGGCAGCAATAAATACATCAACATTTTTTTTATTTGCTTTGTTTTTAAGCAGGTTATCAATTTCAAGTCCGGCTGCTTCGGGTGCTGATTTAAGTTTCAACATGTTCAGACCTATGGTATTCATTGCAAATAAGGGATCAGCAGTTAAACCTTTATTAAAATAGAAAGCCGCTGAGTCCAGATTATTTTCTTCGAAGTAGATATTTCCAAGATAAAAACAGGTTTCGGCAACAGGTTGAGTAGTAGAGTTCAGTTCTTCAAGTAATAAAGGTTTAGCAACTTGCGAAAAGCCTGCATTATAATAAGCAATACCATTTCCGTCCTTTGCTTGTAGCGAAGAAAGGTTTAGAAAAAAAACACCGATAAAAAGAAAAGTTAAGAACAAAAAGATACGTTTCATTGTAGCTTGGATTTAGGATTCAATATATGTTATTAGTCTTTTATACTTACAATCCGAACTGGTTGAGTAGCGGGAACTAAACCCGATTTTAAAATTATTCGCTGTCCACGCTCTGAAGTCATGAAATTTGTCAGTCCTGAAGGTAGCGAACCTTTGGGATCGTTTAAGATAATATATACATTACGTGTGAGTGGATAATATTCGTAGAATAAATAAGCCTGAAAGGGTTTGTAACTATTTTCGGGAGTTGCAATGCTTTCCCCGCTCACAGACATCACCCTGACATCGGTTTTGAAAGATAAATTTGTTGTGTCTTCACGATTACCCAACCAGTTGGCACCAATAATACCTATTGCATTTGGAGTTTGTGACACAAAGTTAATTACTTCCATGTTCGTTTTTTGTGCATATAATTCTTTGGATAATGGTTTCCCGTTACATATAGAATCAATGGCAAAACGAACAGTACTTGAATTCGGATTATCAAAAACAATCTGGAACTTGCCAAGCCCTGAAGTTGGGTAAATTTCTTTCCAGTTTTTCACTTCTCCGGTTAATATTTTTCTGATATCGTTCACGCTGATCAAAGAATCCGGATTTTCATTGTTAATTATCAATGCGATCCCATCGGTAGCCAATTTGTATGAACGAGGAGAAAACTTTCTGCTTTTCAATGAATTTTCTTCATCAGAAGATAGTGGACGGGTAACAATTGCTACCCGGACACTATCTTTTAATAATCTGTCAATTGCGTCTACTTCACTTGTATAGACAGGAACAATACCAGCTTCCTGAAACTGTGCTTCAAATACATCCAGTTCTTCCTGAATAATAGGTTGAAAACTTTCATCAACGGCAATCGAAATTACCCCCGTTGTATAAGTATCTGTCTTCCCATCTTTACTATTACTCTGACAAGAGAACAAAAGTAATGCCAGGAAAAAATAAAGTAATTTGAAGTGTTTCATATTACGATTGTAATCTAAATGTGATAGGCAATGTGTAATACACCGGAACATTTACTCCGTTTTGTTTTCCAGGAATCCACTGTTTAAGTAATTTAACTACTCGTACAGCTTCTCTGTCGCATGCAGGATCGAGAGATCTTAAAACCTCAACATTTGATATTGTTCCGGTTTTAGAAACAACGAAGCGAATTACAACTCTTCCCTGTATTCCATTTTCCTGAGCGATAATGGGATATTTCAGGTTATTACCGATGAAAGCTAAAAGTTCTTCTTCTCCACCGGGGTACTGAGGCATTTGCTCAATAATCGTGTAGGGTTTTTCTTCCACTTCCTGGGTAACATTTGCCTTGATATCAGCAATATCCGCACCATGTTCCTCATCATTTCCCTTTACGTCAGCGATAGAAATTACTCCTCTCGCATCAGTTAGTTCCTGTTGACTCTTAATTTCCTCATCTTCGGATACTTCTTCGTCTTTTTTAATAACCGGAGCCGTAAATTTGATGGAACTTTTCAAGGCTGGAGGTGGTATTGCAGCTTCTGCCTTTTTCACATCATGTTTTACAACTGCTTTTTCTAATTGAGACAAAGTTGTAACACCGATTGTTTCTACTTTTTCCTTAGGTTTTGCCATCTCAATAAGCTTAGGAAGACTGAATGCAATCACAGCAACAACGGTAACAATTAACATTGCCAGGTTATGTCGCTTACTTGATTCACTACGAAGCTGATAAGCTCCGTATTCCTTGTTCTTACCAATAAATATGAGCTCGCGCCATTCTAAGGAAGTTAAATCTATTTTAGCCATTTTATTTTCTTTTTTTAGGCGTTTAACTATTTAGCAATATTACGGGATAGCTCACCCTTTGTTTGCAGGTTTCTGATCAAGAACTTATCACCAGCTGAGATTGTATCGATTACGTACTTTCCAATATTGCATATTTGCATTTCGTCGAGTGCATCTATCAAATTCTTATAGGTAGCATTGTCAGTTGCCTTGATAATAACAACAGGCGTATTCTTCCCGTTTTTAATCTTGGCAGCCTCCTCCGTAAATTGCTCCTGTGTAATTTTCAGTTGTAGTTTTTTCTGTTTCAATTCATTAATTTTAGAAACAGCTACATCATTACGTTTTAAAAGCAATGCACGTATACCATCAGGTTTATAAGAACTCGGTTTTAACGAATTAAAATCTTCGTAATTCGGTTGACCGGTATAATAGTATATTGAATCTTTACCGGAAAGCACCACAGTAATTGCCTGTGAAGCTTTCACTTTGTTTTGATCTTCCTCAGTAACACTTTTGTCGTTACTTGGCATGTTTATTTCCATCGTTTGAGGCTTGCTCAACGATGTACACAGCATAAAGAAAGTGATCAGCAACATATTCATATCCACCATGGGAGTAAAATCCACGTGAACACTTATTTTTTTCTGTTTGCTGCCGCCCTTTTTCTTACCGCCGCCTGTATCATTTGTTTGGATTTCAGACATAATACTTTCTTATGTTTTTTTATTTAACAGATTCGACCTTCAAAGAGGTAATCAAATTGTAACGGTTTTCTCTCAAGTCCTGAAGAGAGGTCATAACACTTTTAATAACCTTGTAAGGCGTGTTTTGGTCTGCCTTGATGGCAATTCTCAAATCCGGATTCGCAATACGAGCATTTCTAATCCAGACTTTGAATTGATTATCTGTACTATCAGTCGGAATTCCCAAATCTTTAAGGACTCCATCCTGATTTTCAGTAGACATCGCTAAATAAGCTTTCATGCTTTTTATTGGGACACCAAAGGTTTTTAAGATTTTAAACTTCTGAAGTTCTTCAGAAGTAAAATCTACACCAAGGTCTCTGCCCACACTGGTCAAGGTTTCAATCATATCGGGTTGTTTATCTAAACTCAAAAACACCTTTCCTGTAGGATCAATCAATATCTGCAAGATATTTGATTCAGGGATTTTGATTTCAGATACAGACCCCGGTGTTGTTACTTGTACTGGCTCTTTTTGCACGAACGTAGACGTTAACATGAAAAATGTGAGCAGAAGTACAGTAACATCACTCATCGCGGTCATATCGATAAGAGTGCTCTTCCTTGCTACTTTTATTTTAGACATAGCATTTTATTTAATTTAACTAGTTTGATTACTTGTGAGATGCAGCAAATGTTTGAACGATTGAGAAACCAACTTCATCAATACAGTATGTAATTTTATCAATTTTGCTTGTAAAATAGTTATAAGAAATAACAGCCAATGCACCTGTTGCGATACCAAAAGCAGTGTTGATCAAAGCTTCAGAAATACCGGCCGATAAAGCGATAGAGTCAGTACCACCTGCACCTGCCAAAGCGGCAAAAGAACGGATCATACCCAATACTGTACCAAACAGTCCCATCAAAGTACCTAAAGTTACGATGGTAGCAATAATCGGAAGGTTTTGGCTTAACATAGGAAGTTCCAATGCTGTAGCTTCTTCAACTTCTTTTTGAATGGAAAGAATCTGTTGTTCTTTTGATAAAGAAGCATCCGCTTCAACTTCTTTGTATTTGATTAAAGCCGATGTAACCACATTACCAACTGATCCTTTTTGTGCATCACATAAAGCAGTTGCTCCTTGAATGTCACTTTTTGATAAAGCTAATTTGATGTTTTCAACGAATTTTGCTGATTTGCCTTTTCCTTCAGCAGTTCTGATTGCGAAAAACCTTTCAATACTTAAAGCAATTACGGTAAGCAATAATGTTTGAATGATTGGCACTACAAAACCACCTTTGTAAATAGTACCTAACATATTACCCTGTACCGGGTGATTATTAGGATCGTTGTTCATAAAGTTCGACGGATTACCGTATACGAAAAAATAAATTAATTCTGCAAGCACAAAACAGGCAAATATGACGATACCTGCTGATTCAATACCAGTGAATTGTTTGCTTTTTTTGGGTTGTTTTTGAATGTTTTCCATAATGATTTTTAATAGAGTTTATTTGAATTGATTTTTATTATATTTTTATAGAATTAAAAATTATATCAACAAAAGGATTAATTTATTTTATACAGCAATGTTCTACTTATTATTTCCGTAACAAAAAATCAACTGATTTTGAATTTCAATCTTTTAGCTGAATAAACGGATTGTTTTTCAGTAAATATTCAACTAGGACAAACTATCAGTTAATCTTTTAAATAATACGAGTACAAAAGTAATAACAAAATTAATAAAGAATACTATTTTTACAATTTTTAATTCAGTATTTATATAATCGTCTATATATTAGCTCATTAATGATTGCATGATTAAGAATTTACACAAAAATCAAGTAAAATATATCATATTTATTGTTTACGAGGCCATTAATATACAAGATCTTAAGCTATAAAGTCAATATTTTCATTTCTTTTCCAGACGGGAATAAAAAGCGTTATGAAAAGATCCTGATAATTCAGTCACTCTCTAAAATTATAGTAATATAACTTATAGTTATAAGTAAACAACAAAACAATAAGTTTATTATATGCTTAAAAAAAATCAGGTTAAAAAGGTTATAATAAACAGGTAATATGCAATTGTTTTCTGTTTTAAATACTATCCGTTGCAGGTATTTCAATCGGATAAAAACTATTACATATTCCGGTAAAGATCACATTTCGTTGTAAAAACTTCAGTTTGGTAAGCACTTTTCTATCACATGTATGTGGGAAAACAGGTAAAATCCACAGATTAAACCCAAATTGTTAAAACATAAGAAAATCAATAGATTATCAACTACATATCATCATTATAATAAACAAATTCCTACATATAATGTTTGTTGTTCTTCAAAATGGACAAGCTATTAATGAATAAGCTGTTTTCCTGATTAATTATTTATATCTTTGTAATCTAAATTTGAGAAACGTACTTTTATGAGAAAGGATTTGAATTCTACAGAAAATAAACCTGATTTTGAGACTTTAGAGACGATTTCGGTCGATTGCGTCATTTTTGGTTATGACGATAATAAACTCAAGGTGCTTGTTCGTCGGGAGACAATACCTTTCGAGGGAAAAATATATTTAGAGTGGAAGTTACCGGGAAACCACGTACGCCGCACAGAAGAAATAGGTGAAACAGCCTCACGAATCCTCAAAGAACAAACTGGTCTGGAGAATATCTTTGTTAAACAATTCATGGTTTTTAGCGATCCCAATCGTTTAAAACATCTGCAACGTGAATTTGAATGGGTAAAGCCCAGGCTTAGGGACGAAAGAGTGCTAACAGTTGGTTTCTACTCGCTCATTAATGTCAGCGATGTTGATAACAGTACGATTCTGGAAGATGCCAAATGGGCGGATGCCTACGAAATAAAGGAATTAATGTTCGACCATAACGAAATATTTGACGAAGCATTCAAAAAATTGCGTTACGACTTATTACATGAGCCACTGGTATTTGAATTATTACCCGAAAAGTTCACGCTAACCCAAATGCAAAAACTTTATGAGGCCATCTTTAATACAACCTACGACAAAAGGAATTATCGCAGGAAGGTAAATAAAATGTCTTATCTGATTCCACTGGACGAAATACAAACCGGTGTATCACATAAACCAGCACGCCTGTATAGTTTTGATCGTGACATATACGAAAAAACGCGTACTGAACGTTTTGATTTCCGAATGTAAGATGGTGAAATAATGAATCAAGAGCCAAGAGTCAAGATCCAGGACAATAGAGGAATTTGAAGATACGAAAATGTGTCAATTTGAAAATGGAAGAATTTGACAATTTGAAAATTTGAAAATGAAAGAATGGAAGATTGGAAAAATGATTTTCACAGACTTGACTGCGGCAGTTAGGTAAGAAATCATAAGTTGTATTATTTGACTTGAAACTCAAAATCTGGAACTCGGAACTCAGAACTCGGAACTCAAAACTTTTCAAACCTTTCAAATGGGAATGAAATGGACATCCCGACCTGGCGGGACTCTTCAAACCCGGAACTCAGAACGCGAAACGTTTATTTATTGTTTAATAAACCTTCCATTGAGCGCTCTGCTCCCACCATTTATTTTTATCAGATACACACCGTTAATTAGTCCGGATATGTTTATTGAGGTCTCAGGACTGACGGATGAAATAAATTGAGTCAAAACCTTTTTGCCTTCAGTATTGATAAAACTGACAGACTTACAATTTCCTGCAAACGGTGGTAAGGTCAAAGTTACGTTTGTGTGCCCGGGATTGGGTGATAATGAAAATTGATTGGATGAAATTTCCGAAATGGCATTTGGAAGGGAATTCCAGACAAAAGTTACAGCCGCAGAACCTGCCAGTGTATAGATAAATGTTTGAGGACCCCATTTTATTTTAACGGTTTGACCAGAACTGCTGCCATTGTAAGCCACAACTGCAATGGTTCCATCCGGATTTTTGAAAGCGGTTGCATTGATATTACCTCCTGAAACCAGACTTCCAATCCGTACAGCACCTGTTTTTACAAATTTGGAAATCTGACCGATAATATAATAAGAAACATTTCGTGTATAAGTACTGCTGTTATTGACCGTAATAGCTCCAAGGCAGGTTGTGCAACCGGTTGCTGTATGAGGTCCTATGTTCGGATTATTGGCTAAATTCCATTCAATAATAACTTTTGACCAGTTATTAGCGGAGCCGATTACCACGTTTTGTAAATGCCATCCTAAATCACCGGAGAACCCGCCGGTTGAAGCCGTATATTGTTCCGTAAAGTATACATTTTTATTGGTTGCATTTTTCACTGTAGTCATGGCTGATATATTTCCCGCATATAAATGAAAAGCAGCGCCGTCGACATAACTGCTATTATTGCAAACATCTATGGGATAAGCTGTGTTGTCACAATTATGATCGAAAGCAATAATCTTTACAGTAGAATAACCCGCGTTTGCCATAGCCGGACCCAGGTTGTTATTGATAAAGTTTTTTTGTTCCGTGGAAGTCATCGTCATACTTGGTTCATTATTCGGATTTTCCGGTTCGTTTTGAGGTGTAATAGCCCAGATTTTAATTCCATGAGCTTTCATCGCATCAAGATACTTAACAAAATAATTGCTATATGCCTCATAATAAATTGTTTTAAGGTTACCACCAATCCAGGAATTGTTCGATTTCATCCATCGGGGTGCAGTCCAGGGCGTTGCCAGAATTTTAATATCCGGATTTATAATCAACACTTTTTTTAATATAGGAATGAGATAATTCAAGTCAGGTCCTGCAAGACTAAAATTTGTCATATTCACATCTCCCGAAGTTTCATTGTAACTATAATCAGATGAACTTAAATCGGAAGCTCCAATGCTGATTCGTAGAACAGAAATACCTAAACCTGTGGACTTATCGAATAACTCATTGAGTAACAATACTTGTTGGGTCATTGACAATGTACTGATAACTTCAGCACTACCCTCAGTCATACAAAATCCAAATCCATCCATTGTCTGGTAACTTGTGGTCGGATCAATAGTTATGGTGGCATTTGCAGTGTTTAAGTTTTGTCCAAAAGCAATTGTGTTCTGTTGTAGCATCAGTTTGCTTTTATCACCGGTGGTAAGCCAGGGAGTCACTATCTGACAAGTAACTGATGTTAAAGGAATTAACAGCAGAACTGACAAAACAAGTATCTTACTTATTTTCAATGAATTCATAGTTGATTTTTTTGAGTTCGATTTGTATTTTTAATTTGATAAATGTAGAATAGATTTTTAAACTTACCAAACAAAAAAAGTGTATTTCAGACTAAGTATAAGCAAAAGAAACTGATCATTTTTAATGAAAAAATGTCAAAAGTCTATAGCAATTAGACCTTTGACATTAGACAGCAATGAATTTTCAACCATAATTCGGTTTAAATAAAGAAAGACAGGATTATTATATTGAAAGTTTATCAATTCCCTTGATAGTATTACTCAATTTGATAATAAAAATATAATTTATAGGGATTAACGACAAGGCATTAGCCACAATTAACGGAGCGTCATTAAGCATGATGCCATAAACCAGCCACAATGAAATGGCCACGACCACAATGCAATACATAACCAGTGAAATACTTTGTGTATCGCGGGTGCGAAAAACCTTGATGGCCTGAGGAAACTGATTCATAACGGATAAGAGAGAGGCTAAGAAACCAACGATTGCTAATGCTGACATATTTTTCTAATTTAAATTGAAATAATCCAGGTGCAAAAATACGAAAGAAAATGGATATTACAACAAGTTTTTAATACAGATAAATTTCAGTATATTTTTATTCCCTGAAGAAAAAACATTTCATTCAGAATAAAATTTCAAATTTGCACTTTAAAAACAACCAGAGCAATGTACATCCAAACATGTCGGGCAAAAAAAAATCGGCAATTTAAAGGAATAAGGACGCTAATAATTAACCCTGGTTATAACAGGAAAGAAAAGCATTTTGATAACCTAAGCTGTTCAACTACCTCATCAAGAAAAAAGTGAGGGCATCACTGGCATTGATGACCTCACTAAACAGATAATTAACGATAAAACAATGTAAACATAAATGATTACAGAATTACTTTCTTCTCAATTGTTCCAATGCAGTTTTCACCGTTTTATCATCCTTGTAAAGTAAAGGGTAGAAACCGGTATCACCCAGGGAATTTCTTGTAATATATGCTTTGAGTTGTGTAAGTATAATTTTCTTTGAGATATTGATTTGTTTCCAATTTGCCACAACACCTTTTGAAGTTGTGAAAATCACAAAATCAGGAAGTAAATTTGCCTGATCAAGGTACCTGTCCATAAGCTGCCAGGTTTTAATTGTCTTTAGTTTTGAACGGTTGAGATCAGTATACAGGAAAGCATATTGGTACAAATAGCCATAATTTATCACTTTATTCAGATATTGTGTGAATTCGGTAGTATCTCGCGGTACAAATATATCCGGCATAATCCCGCCTCCACCGTAAACAGTCCGACCGCCAATGGTTTTATATTTGAGTGTGTCAGCCATATGAATACTGTCTTTTGTATCGAATTCACCATGATTAAACCGGTTCAGCATATCCATTTCGTAAGCTTCTGCTTTTCCCTTTTCATAATATTTTTGAATGCTGCGTCCCGAAGGAGTATAATAACGTGCCACAGTGAGGCGCACCGCTGATCCATCAGACAAATTGATTTGTTGCTGCACTAATCCTTTTCCAAAAGAGCGTCGACCGATGATTAATCCCCGGTCATTATCCTGGATGGCACCTGAAAATATCTCGCTTGCAGAGGCTGAAAACTCATCCATCAACACCACAACAGGCAGATTGATACAACTTCCTTTTCCATCCGCAATGGCTTCGGAACGTGGATAGGCTTTCCCTTTCGAGTATACGATCATTCGGCCAGCCGGTAAAAACTCATTTACCATATTAATGGCCTGTTCCATAAACCCACCACTATTTTCACGCAGGTCAATAATATATTTTGTTGCACCCTGGTTTCGTAAACTGGCAATTGCATTTAAAAATTCAGTATAGGTTGTAGCTGCGAATTTACTCACGCGAATAAAGCCAATGTGGGGCTCTATCATATACGCTATATCAACAGAATTTACAGGGATTTCGCCACGGGTAACTGAATAATTCAGCATTTCCCGTGTACCATGACGTCGGACACCGAGTTTCACTTTGGTATTTGCCGGTCCGCGTAGTTTTTTCATCACTTTTTCGTTGGTAACAGCTTTGCCCACAAAAACAGTATCGTTTACTTTTACAATGCGATCACCTGCCAGTAAGCCCACTTTTTCGGAAGGGCCTCCACTTATGACAGATACGATTAATATTGTATCGTTTTGAATATTAAATTGGACACCGATGCCGTTGAAACTACCTTCCAATTCTTCATTCACATTTTCAAGATCGGATGCCGGAATATAAACTGAATGAGGATCGAGCTTTGAAACCAGATCGGCCATTAATTCCTCGTTCATTTCTTTCATATCCATTGTATCGACATATTGTGAATTGATAATGGACATCAACTCATCCACTTTATTGTGCGATGAACCTGAAAAAACACCGGAAAGTCCGGATCCGTTTGATCGGCGGGATAATAGATTTCCTAAAAACAATCCACTAAGAATGGAAAGAAATACTATCAAAACCAACAACAAATTCTTTTTATTCATATTTTTAAAGTCTTAAGTCTATAGTCAAAAATCTAATGACTTGTATTATTATTGAATTATAAGCAAAGAAACCGATAAGTAGATTTGTGATTGAGATGAAATGAATAAACCGGCATCCCTGATTTCAAACGAAAAAACGGAGTACTTTTTATACTATCGGATCGAGGAACACTACCTCAATCCTGGCACGCTGAAGTAATTCTACACCATCCATAATGCGGTATTTTTCGCCATACACCACGCGTTTAATACCTGATTGAATGATCAGTTTCGAACATTCGATACAGGGTGAGGCAGTTACATATAAGGTTGCATTATCACTGCTATTGTGTGAACGGGCAATTTTACTGATCGCGTTTGCTTCGGCATGCAAAACATAGGGCTTGGACACATTGTTTTCATCTTCACAATTATTTTCAAAGCCTGAAGGTGTGCCATTATACCCATCCGAAATAATCATCTTGTTTTTCACCAGCAAAGCGCCCACCTGACGCCGTTTACAATAAGAATTTTCAGCCCAGATGCGGGCCATGCGCATATAACGTTGATCTAATAGAAGTTGTTTATCTGTCATTTTATTTTTTTACTTCGTGTTATTTACCTGGTGATATCTGCCTTCGGAGATATGAGCTGCGCGATATTTGCCTTCGGCGATATGAGCTGCGCGATATCAGCCTACGGCGATATGAGCTGCACGATACTAGCCTTCGGCGATATGAGCTGCGCGATATTTGCCTACGGCGATATGAGCTGCGCGATATTTGCCTTCGGCGATATTAACTACGTGATATGTACCTTCGGCGATATGAGCTGCGCGATATGAAGTACCCGGAATTTGCAACCTTTATTCGCAATATTAAGTTGATCTTTAATCTTGATTCCTGGATCTTGGTTCTTGGTTCATGATTCCTGGTTCTTTATACTTTCAAAAGTTCGTTTGCAAATTCAATCAAATTCACACCTGAAAAATTACCGGAAGTCATCAACAACAAGGCAGAATTATCATAATTCAATTCACGAAGTTTCTGTTGTAAAGCTTCTGAATCGGTAAAAACCGTAAGATTGGTACCGCCAAAAGCCAGTTTTACCTGCTCCGGTTGTATCTCTTTTAAACGTTTATGTTGAATCACTTCGGGATTGTAATACACAAAAGCAACATCAGCCTCGGTCATACAATCGGCATACTGAGGAAGAAAATCTTCGGTAAGACTGCTGAATGTATGCAATTCCATACAAGCCACCAATTTCCGATCGGGATATTGATGTTTCACAGCCCTTACAGTTGCTTTCAGTTTAGAAGGTGAATGTGCAAAATCTTTATAAGCTACCGAATAAGGGGTTTCTGCAATTTTTTGCAAGCGATTGGAAGCCCCGGGGAAATCAGTTATAGCAGAATAAAATTGATCATCCGTCACTCCGATTTGACGACAAGCCAAACGTGCAGCATTCATATTCTGTAGATTATGTTCGCCAAAGAATTTCAGTGGCACATCTCCTTTTTTTGTTATTAAGTAAGTTATACCATTTCTCACTTCATATTCCGGAGTATTGTAGGGGAATGGAACGATATCGCGACGAAGTTTTTGTGCTATATTATTTAAATTATCATCTCCATCAAAGTAAATTAACCGGCCCTGAACTTCCATTAGCTCTGTAAACATACGGAATTGTTCCACATAATTTTCAAAAGTTGGGAAAACATTAATATGATCCCAGGCAATTCCCGTTAGTACGGCGATATGTGGTTTATATAAATGGAATTTCGGTCTGCGGTCGATAGGGGAAGTGAGGTATTCGTCACCTTCAAATACTGCAATCCGGGATTCGTATGATAATTTCACCATATTATCAAAACCTTCAATTTGCGCACCCACCATATAGTCGGCATCAATTTTCAACTGCTTGAGAACGAACAAAATCATGGCGGTGGTTGTTGTTTTACCATGACTTCCGCCAATTACAATTCTGGTTTTACTGCGGGTCTGTTGAAACAGGTATTCGGGGAAGGAGAATATTTTCAACCCTAATTCTTTTGCGCGGATGAGTTCGGGGTTATCTTCGGTGGCATGCATTCCCAAAATCACGGCTTGTAATCCTTTGTGGATGCGTTCAGGAAACCATCCCATCTTTTCAGGTAAAAGTTTATGTTCTCTAAGCCGGCTAAGCGAAGGTTCAAATATTTCATCATCAGAACCGGTAACCTGAAAATTTGTTTTTTTGCTGATAGCAATGGCTAAGTTGTGCATGGCAGCTCCACCTATGGCTATAAAATGAACTCTTTGCATACAGTTGGTAGGATGAATTTTTTTATTTATTTTTGTCGAAAAATTATTAAAACGCAAATGTACTAAAAAGTTTGCCAAGTTTATAAAGTTTGAATGTTCAAAATTAATATAGTAAGAAAGTTTGTAAAGCCTTAATGTTTATAAAGTCAAAAGCAGGCATCAACGATCAATTTAAACAACTCAATTCAACTCAATCAACAATATATCTTATCTAAACATGAAATTACACAAAATTGAAGCAGGAACATTTCATTTAGACGGTGGTGCTACTTTTGGAGTAGTCCCTAAAAAGGTGTGGCAAAAACGTTATCCGTGTGACGAAGAGAATCTTTGCCGTTTCACAATGCGCTCATTATTAATAGATACTGGTGAAAAACTGATCCTCATCGATACCGGTACCGGCACGAAACAATTGGATTATTTAAAGTATTACGATTTTGCGGGTTTGATTAACTTCGAAACCGAACTGAATAAGCTCGGATACCGGTGTTCTGACATTACGGATGTGATTCTTACACATTTACATTTCGATCATTGCGGAGGTTGTACCTATTTCAATCACGACCGGACAAAAGTAGAACTAACATTTCCAAACGCTACTCATTGGGTTGGTGAGGCACAATGGAAAAACTTTCTAAATCCTAACTTACGGGAAAGTGATTCGTATTTCCCTGAAAACATGTTAGCAGTTGAAGAAGCAGGAAAACTACGCCTGATTACTGAAAATCAATGGCTTTGCAACGAAGTGGAGTTGAGACTTTTCAACGGTCATACTGTAGGTCAAATCGTCAGTTACATTCATACTGGCGGAAAAACCTATATTTATGTGGGAGATGTGATACCCATAGCTGCTTCGCTTCCGGTATCCTGGATTTCGGCATACGACACCTATCCTGTAACATCCATGGAAGACAAAAAACAAATCCTGGACGAAGTAGTTGCTAAGCATCAAATTTTGATATTTGAGCACGATGCCTACACCGAATGTTGTACCATTAAAGAAATCTACGGTAAATACAGGATTGATGTAAGTTTCCCGCTTTTTTGATTCATTTTATTTTATTAATCGTAAAAGAAAAGAATATAACCTTTTTAAATATATCGAAATATAGTTTATCACCTGGAGTTCAGATCAAACTTGAACTGTAGGTGATAAATATAAATAAATGTTCTTAATATTTCTTTTTATCTAAAGTCAAATTATACTCCTACCTTCGTCAGACTGCAAAATAAGTTTCTAATTCTTTCAGTGTATCCGCATTGGTTTGCAGGTCTTTTACAATCAGTCCTTTTTCAAGTACAACTATCCGTTTGCAAACCTCGGTAATATGGTTCAAATCGTGACTTGAGATCAGCATAGTCATATTATAACGATTCTGCAAATCAGTCAGAAAGCGTTTCAGGCGAATTTGAGAAGACGGATCAAGGGCGGTGAAAGGTTCATCCAGAATCAATATTTTCGGATCTCCAAGTAAGGCTGCAGTAATACCAATTTTCTTTTGATTACCTTTAGAAAAATCACGAATCAATTTTTTAGAACCGAGCACTTCATCATTGAAAAAATCTTTCATAGTGGCTAAAAAATCGGTAATATCACCTTCTGTTTTGTGATACAACTTACCCACAAAACTAAAATATTCTTCCGGAGTTAAAAAATCAATCAGGAAACCTTCATCCAGAAATGAACCGGTTGACTTTTTCCATTCATCATTCCTCATAACCTTCAGGTCATCTATTCTTACCTCACCTTTGGCAGGTTCAATTAAATCGAGAATCAAACGAAAGAATGTAGTTTTACCGGCACCATTATTTCCCACTAGACCAAAACTTTCACCCTGAGGAATAGTTAATGCTGAGATATTTAACACGGTTACACCGTTGTATGCTTTTTGTAAATCGGTTACCTGAATCATAAATTAGTTGATTGGTTATTGGATATTGGTTGATTGGTTATGGTTTGAAGAGTTTGAAAGGTTTGAAAAGTTTGAAAAGTTCAGGGTTTCGCGTGTCGTTCTCGTATTTTGAGTTTACAGTCCAGTAAAACAACTTCTAATATCTTACCTGCCAGCGGCAAGAAGATCTGTGTAATTCTGTCTTTACCTGCCTGCCGCAGGCAAGTCTGTGAAAATTTCATTTCCATTTTTTCATTCTTCAATTCTTTCATTTTTTCATTCTTTCATTCTACCATTCTTTCATTTTCAAATTTTCAAATTCTTAGAAATTTTCAAATTCATTCATTCTCCTTCCCTAAACCCCTCAGCGAGCTTATATTTCCTGCGATTGAACTGATTTACACAAACAGTTATCAGGGAATCGCGGAACAAAATACCTGCTAAACCCAACGAAGTTAGGGTCCATAATGCAACCATTATAGAAGTAAGTGCTGATAAAGCAGCAACGATAATCATGGGAATAAACATGATGGGAATTACAATAAGAAAACTTTTAAAAGTAGTTCCCTGATAGTTCATGGCTGAGGTTTTTGACAAATCAATTCGTTTGGTGTTAAAGCTTGACAGAAATAAAAGTAAAAACACGTTTACACCTACATTAAAAATAAAGGCAGCCAAATGCATATACACTATTTTCATTCCAAAGAAAAAGTAAGGTGTTGTAAGCACAAAGCAAATAATATTGAAGGCGACTAACATATAATAATTGGCACTCAAATAAGTACGAACAGGGATATTCCTGGTCATCAGGCTGTCGAAATGCGAACTATCCCAGCTAACCACCCATTGACCGTACATTAGCATTAGCAATCCGGTAATAAACATTGCCACAAAAAACAACATGCTATTACTATTGGCATACATGTCATTCGTATAAAAAATTAAACCGTAGAACAAGAAAAAACAGGATATATACAAAATACTTTTCGTACGTTTATGCCTGAGTATCAGCTTTAATTCAATGGCTATCAGTTCGCCCACTATACCGAATTTATTTAAAAATGATAATTCAGTAGTGAATACCTTGTCACCCTTTATTTTAATATCGAATCGCTCGGGATAATAATTTTGTGCGAAGAACCATTTATTCAGTGTAAAAGCGATACCAACCGTCGCTAAGGGGAAAATCAGACCCAGTTTATTCAACACGATAAATCCGTAGAATTCCCGTGATATGTCAAAAAGCGAAAACACTTTAAAATACTCCATGGCGGCTATGCCCGCTAAAACCACCAACACCAATAAAAATGAAAATAAGCTGGAGCCGTATTTCCTTTTCAGAAAAGATGCTGTTAAAGAATTGAACCATACCATGAAAATAAAACTCAGGACAAAGCGAAAGGCAATCGTTGCGCTATAATAACCAACAACTGACTGAACGGCAAAGGGTATGACCATAAATAACAGCAGGTAATTCACGGGGCTTACCAATGGCTTCAACAGCAAGAAATTAATTAGCAACGAACGTTTAATGGGTAAAACCTGATAGGGTGGTAAATTAATGGTATTCAGCTGCTGCATAAAAAATCGGAACGCAAGCCCGATAAGTAACAAATACAACATGGCACCATTGAATAATTCCATTGGATTGTACTTAGTGCTGGCTTTTTCGAGTAAATCGTCGAGCGAAAAACCCACGACGAGCAGTACGGTTCCCAAATACAAGCCAAAAAAGCCCAGCATTAAATTCACAGCCAGATTTTTATAGAAACCTTGTGCTCTGACATTTTTTTTCCACTCTTGATTTACTAAATTCAGGATTAGCATTTGGGTATTGGTTAATTGGTTGATTAGTTAATTGGTTGATTGGTTAATTGGTTGATTGGTTAATTGGGTTATTGGTTGATTGGGATTTGAAGAGTCCCGCCAGGTCGGGATGTCCATCCTGCCTGCCGGTAGGCAGGTTCATTCCCATTTGAAAGGTCCCGCAAGCGGGATGTACATTTCATTCTCATTTGAAAAGTTACGTGTTCCGTGTTTCGTGTTAGTATATTTACCTCATATTACATACTTATTATTTCTCACCTCTTTTGTCTTGTTTCCTGGCTCTTACTCCTTATTCCTTACTCCTTACTCCTTACTCCTACTACCGACTACAAACTATAAACTACAGACTGAACACAGCCTATTTTTCTTCATCTTTGAACCACCCGGCGTACATGGCATATTGATGAGCGATTTTCCGGTTTATTTCGTTGGTTTGTTCGGGTTCTACATTTTTTACAAATTTTGCAGGAACACCCGCCCAAAGCGTAAAAGGTGGGATTTTTGTATTGCTCAACACCAACGCCCCTGCAGCCACAATAGCCCCCTCGCCCACTTCAGAATAATCGAGTAAAGTCGCTCCCATACCAACCAGTGCATAATCATGTATACAAGCCCCATGCACCGTCACATTATGTCCGATTGATACATAATCACCAATTACTACTGTCGATTTTTCGTACAAAGTATGTAACACCGACCCGTCCTGAATGTTCGTATGATTGCCAATCCGTATTGAGTTTACATCGCCGCGCAAAACGGTATTAAACCACACGCTACAACCTGTCCCCATAATCACATCACCTATAACGGTAGCATTTTCTGCCAAAAAACAATCTTCACCTATTTGTGGAGTAAATCCCCGTACTGATTTTATTAATGCCATAATTATTAAAAAATATTCAATCACAAAGATACAAGTATTGTGAGAATAGGGAAAAACTTTGTTGATTTATTTTTAAGGAAATGCAAATTTACATATTGAATTCCATGTAAATGACTAAGAAGATAGCAAATTTTCAAAAAATCACGGCCGATTTTAAAAGTTTTAATTGGATTACCTGTAAAGAAAGGCGCGACTCATTTTTACTTTACACAATGATATAGCTTATATTCATCGGATCATACCAAGTTCTTTGATTAATCAATTTTAATTATTATTTCAGAAATAAAAAAGACCGCTTCATTCCGAAACGGTCTTATTTTTATTGTTCAATCAGAGAGATTAATCTTTAAATTTAGCACTCAGGAACTCACGGTTCAAACGGGCAATATGCGAAATAGAGATTGCTTTCGGACATTCAGCTTCGCAGGCTCCGGTGTTGGTGCAGTTTCCAAAACCAAGTTCATCCATTTTGGCAACCATAGCTTTGGCGCGGTGAGCTGCTTCCACTTTCCCTTGAGGAAGCAAAGCCAGCTGACTTACTTTAGCCGCAACGAACAACATGGCCGATCCATTTTTGCAGGTAGCAGCGCAAGCACCACAACCGATACAGGATGCCGCATCCATTGCTTCGTCAGCAATCAGTTTCGAGATTGGAATCGCATTTCCGTCAGGAATACCTCCGGTATTTACTGAAACGTAACCACCGGCCTGGATGATTTTGTCGAAAGCTCCACGATCAACGATCAAATCCTTGATGACAGGAAAAGCAGCCGAACGCCAGGGTTCAATAGTAATAGTCTGGCCATCTTTGAAACGACGCATGTGAAGTTGACAGGTTGTCGTTTCTCCGTCAAGTCCGTGTGGATGACCATTGATATACAAACTACACATACCACATATACCTTCACGGCAATCGTGATCAAATGCAATAGGTTCTTTGCGTTGTTTTAATAGTTTTTCATTCAAAATGTCCAACATTTCGAGGAATGAACTATCGGTAGACACATTGTCCATTTTATAGGTTTCAAATTCGCCTTTAACTTTAGGACCAGCCTGACGCCAAATTTTTATCGTTACATTTATATTTTTTTCCATAATTCTAATTGTTACAATTTACGCTTTATAATTACGTTGTTGACGGTGAATAAACTCATAATCGAGCGCTTCTTTCAACAATTCCGGTTCGTTTCCTTCGCCGGCAAATTTCCAGCATGAAGCAAATGAAAAATCTTCATCGTTACGTAAAGCTTCTCCTTCGGGTGTCTGGTATTCTTCACGGAAGTGACCACCACATGATTCTTCGCGCATCAGTGCGTCACGTGCCATCAATTCTCCAATTTCAATAAAATCAGCTAAACGGATTGCTTTCTCAAGTTCAACATTCATATCGGCACTTACACCCGGCACATAAACTTTAGTCCAGAACTCATGACGTACTGCTTTTATTTTTTCAAGAGCAGTTTCCAGACCGGCTTTGTTTCGTCCCATACCCACGAAATCCCACATAATTAAACCCAGTTCACGGTGAATAGAATCCACTGTTTTATCACCCTGGATTTTCATGATTTTTTCAATCTTGGTATGAATTGCTTTTTCAGCATCCGTAAATTCGGGTAAATCGGTACTCAGGCGAGGCACCTGAATCTGATCGGCCAAATAGTTTTGGATCGTATAAGGCAATACGAAATAACCGTCGGCTAATCCCTGCATCAATGCAGAAGCACCCAGTCGGTTTGCACCGTGATCGGAGAAGTTGGCTTCACCAATACAGAACAGACCTTTTACCGAAGTTTGCAGTTCGTAATCCACCCAGATACCACCCATAGTGTAGTGAATAGCCGGATAAATCATCATCGGCGTTTTGTAAGGATTTTCGTCAACGATTTTGTCATACATCTGGAAAAGATTTCCGTAACGTTCACGGATGGTATGTTCGCCTAAACGAGCGATTGAAGTAGAGAAATCAAGATAAACAGCCAGACCGGTGTTACCAACTCCAAAACCGGCATCGCAACGTTCTTTTGCTGCACGTGAAGCCACGTCGCGTGGAACCAGGTTCCCGAAAGCAGGATAACGACGTTCCAGATAATAATCGCGTTCGTCTTCGGACAAGTCAGTTGCTTTTTTCTTTCCGGCACGGATTGCTTCGGCATCTTCTTTTTTCTTTGGTACCCAGATACGGCCATCGTTACGAAGTGATTCCGACATCAAAGTCAGTTTCGACTGCGATTCTCCGTGAACAGGAATACAAGTCGGGTGAATTTGTGCATAAGCAGGATTTGCAAAATAGGCTCCTTTTTTATACATCTGAACAGCCGCCGATCCGTTAGATCCCATAGCGTTTGTTGACAGGAAGAAAGTATTTCCGTAACCACCTGAACCAACTACCACAGCGTGTGCAAAGAAACGTTCGATTTTACCGCTTACCAGGTTGCGTGCAATGATACCACGGGCGCGGCCATCAATCACAACAACATCAAGCATTTCGTAACGGGAATATAATTTCACAGCGCCTTTTCCAATCTGACGGCTCAGCGCAGAATAAGCTCCCAACAATAATTGTTGTCCGGTTTGTCCTTTAGCATAGAATGTACGTGAAACCTGAGCACCACCGAAAGAACGGTTGTCGAGCAAGCCACCATATTCGCGAGCAAAGGGAACACCTTGTGCCACACATTGGTCGATAATACCATTCGACACTTCAGCCAGACGATAAACGTTGGCTTCACGGGCACGGTAATCACCACCTTTGATGGTATCGTAGAAAAGACGGTAAACAGAGTCACCATCGTTTTGATAATTTTTAGCAGCATTTATACCACCTTGTGCAGCAATTGAGTGTGCACGACGTGGTGAATCCTGAATACAAAAGTTTAATACATTAAAGCCTAATTCTGCCATCGATGCAGCAGCCGAAGCTCCGGCCAGACCGGTACCTACCACAATAATATCGAGACGACGTTTATTGGAAGGGTTAACCAATTTCTGATGTGCCTTATAATTGCTCCATTTTTCTGCTAATGGTCCCTCAGGAATTCTAGCATCTATTTTAGTTGCTTCTACCGTAGTAGATTCTACTTTCTTTGCCATATTCTTATTTTCTATTTTATGATTTACAATTTACTATTTATAGGATAGAACCGCATCCAATGAGGTAATACACCGGTATTGACATAAACATCAATATCACAATAGTAGAAATAATATTCGCAATTACTTTTAAACGTGGCAACCAGGTTTTGTTGTTCAATCCCAGGGATTGCAAAGCACTCCACACACCGTGAGTCAGGTGAAACCACAAAGCCACAAGCCATACTATATAAAGGGCACAATAAATCCAATTGCTGAATAACTGTTGTACATAATACGCACCATCAGCAGCCGAGACACCAGCATCGCCGGTATGAATACCTGTTAATTCTGAAAACTGCATTTTGAACCAAAAATTGTAGAGGTGTAATGCAAGAAATCCCAACACGATGGCACCCAGAACCAACATGTTTTGCGAAGACCAGTCTACGCTTTTTTGGTTTTTCGTGATAGCGTAACCTTGTTTTCCACGGGCACGCAAATTCTGATACGACAGAAACAATGCATACAAAATGTGAATCACAAAACCGGCTGCTAAAACACTTGTACCAACAATAGCATACCAGTTTGCACCCAAGAATTCACAAATAGCATTATACCCTTCAGGCGAAATAATCACCACGATATTCATGATACTGTGAAACAGTAAAAACAACACGAGAAAAGTTCCCGAGATACTCATAATAAGCTTTCGCCCAATAGAGGAATCAATTAACCACATAGATTTTTTTGTTTTAGTTTGAAAAGTTTAAAGAAGTTATATGTTTGAAAAGTTATGCGTTTCGAGTTTCGTGTTTCGCGTTCTTGGATCTTGGTTCCTGGTATTCCGCAAATGGGGTCTTCACCCAACCAACCGGTTTGAAAGGTTTTAAGATTCAAGGTTCACCATTAAAACACTAAAGCATTATTATAATGCATTTTAAAGAATATTATTAGATTTTTTAAATTCCCCACAAAAGTAACGAATTGATTTTGATAATACAAATGATTACGGAAAATTTTCTTTAATCAATGATTTTATATAAATATGCGTTTTTAATTATTTTATTATCAATTGTTTGAATAAATTCCATAGGGTATTTTATAAGTTTAAGTTATTGTCAAGTCCCTGCAACTTATCGCGATTCAACCGAAAACAGTGTTTTGCAAAACGTTCAAACTCTTCAAATCCTTCAAACCCTTCAAACCTTTTTATTCTACCACTTCTCCGATAAGCGCAGCAGACGAAGCGCTCAAAATTCTCACCTGAATCGTTTCACCAATGTGGCGCCCCAACCGGGGAAAAATGACTACTTTATTTTGCGAGGTACGTCCAAAAAGTTGCTCTTTCGATTTTTTTGAAAAGCCTTCAACCAGTACTTCAAATACTTTCCCGATATCACGCTGATTGCCCTGATTGGTCAATTCCCGTTGGATATCAATTATTTCGGCCAGGCGTCGTAATTTTTCTTTTTCAGGAATATTATCCGGTAAATATTTGGCCGCGAAGGTTCCGGGGCGTTCGGAGTATTTAAACATAAAAGCCAAATCGAAATTCACTTCACGTAAAAGCGATAGTGTTTGTTGATGGTCTTCTTCTGTTTCGCCGTGAAAACCACAAAACACATCCGTACTGATGGCAGCATCAGGCAAAATGCGATGAATGGCCGCGATACGCTCCAGATACCACTCCCTGGTATATTTCCGGTTCATCAGTTTTAAAATGGCATTACTGCCCGATTGCACCGGTAAGTGAATTGATTTACACAAATTGGGATATTGCGCAATGGTTTCCAATGTCCGGTCACTCATATCTTTGGGATGCGAGGTTGAAAACCGGAAGCGAATTTCGGGTGCTACTTCGGCAACCATGCGCAACAAATCGGGGAATTCAATTATTTCACCGTCTTTTTCGATGTGATATGAATTCACATTTTGTCCCAACAAGGTTACTTCTTTATAATTTTTGCCCTGTAAATCTTTGAGTTCGTTTAATATGCTTTCTACATCGCGGCTACGTTCCCGTCCGCGGGTGTAAGGAACAATGCAGTACGAGCAAAAATTATTGCAACCCCGCATAATAGAAATAAAACCTGAAATCGTATTTCCAATCCGCGAAGGCAATATATCGCTGTAGGTTTCAGTGGTTGAAAGCTCGACATTAATAGCCTTTCCACCCTGTTCCACAGCTCCAATCAGATTAGGAATATCCAGATAAGCATCAGGTCCCACCACGATATTAACGCCATGGTCATTAATCAGTTCATCTTTCACACGTTCGGCCATACATCCGACCACACCAATAATTAGTTTTTTATTTTTTCGCTTGAGGGTTTGAAAATACTTTAATCGATTGATTACTTTTTGCTCGGCATTATCACGAATGGAGCAGGTGTTTACAAAAATAGCATCAGCCTCGGTAATGTTACCGGTCAGTTCAAAACCGTCCATTTGCATTATAGAGGCTACTACTTCGCTATCAGCCACATTCATTTGGCAGCCATAAGTTTCGATAAAGAGTTTTTTGTCGTTCAAAGCGGATTTAAAGTCCGTGGAAACGACGGGTTGTTCGTTTGTTTTCATTAATTCCAGTAAAATTTAGTGACCTACAAAGATACGTTTTATAATTTAATTACGAAAAAGCCATATTGACATTATTTAACGCACTAATTGTCCATTATACACAAACCTAATAATGAATAAATTATGAATAAAAACAGACCTTTAAATACAAGAAAATGAAGATTTAACATTACAACCGGAAGAAAAGGTTTGGAGGATTAAAAAATTATTCTCACATTTGCAGAGTAAACAAACAGATAAATTTTTCATAGTTAAGGTTTAGGTTAAAATGTACAATGGGTGGCTGTGAAGTTACCCATTGTTTTTTGTATCCGGTAAGAGAATAAATTTACAAATTCTTTTTCAATTCAAATGGAATGTGTATTTTTGTAGACACTAACACAGAAAAGTATGGACAGTATAGGCGATTATTTTTATCTGATTATTTTGGTGATAGCAGCCTTGAGTGGTTTATTGAAAAAGAAAAAACAGTCTCTCAATGCAAATCCAGGTCCTTCAGCACCTGCGAAGCCAACACGCAGTTGGGAAGAAGTTTTGCGTGATCTCGTTCCGGTTGAAGTTGAGGAGGAGGAAATTGAAAAGCCTATTATGCAAAAGATGAAACCTGTTGAACCCGCACCATCATTTAATTACAAAAATGAAGGAACCTCCAGTCTGAGAGGCACAAAACAGGTATCGCAACTCATTTCACAAAAAAGGCATACTGATATTACAGACGAAACAGAAGAGACATATGAACAAGGAAATATCCTGCAAGAGATTCAACTGAGTTCCATCCATGATGCTAAAAGAGCATTTATATACTCCGAGATATTTAACAGAAAGTACTGAAACACATGGAATAATGTGCGATTTGCATATTAAAATGGCATTGCACATAAGCTGTTGAATTTAAACAAACAAACAAATTTAAAATATTTTAAACAAAAGAATGCTGTTAAACACAATTTTGCACGCTTGAAATAAGAAAAAAGCGTGTATATTTGCAAAGTAATAAAAAACGAATTGGAGTTCCGGCGAATATTGTCGGAATTCTTTTTGTTATATACATCAAAAAAATACCTGAAAAGGGAAATAAAGCTATGGCAACAAATTATATGACCGCTGTTGGTTACAAAAAATTAGTTGAAGAACTAAATGAACTGGAAAGAGTGCAACGTCCAGCAATCTCAAAACAAATTGGAGAAGCACGCGACAAAGGTGACCTATCGGAAAATGCCGAATACGATGCGGCCAAGGAAGCCCAGGGAATGCTCGAAATGCGGATTTCAAATTTGAAATCCATGGTGACATCTGCACGCATGATTGACGAAACGAAGATTAACACGAATAAAGTACAAATTCTGACCCGTGTTAAAATTAAGAATACAAAAACAGAACAGATCATGTCCTACATGATTGTTTCTGAAAGTGAAGCAAATTTCAAAGAAGGCAAACTATCGGTAACAACACCTATAGCCAAGGGTTTACTGGGAAAAAAAGTGGGCGAGAAAGCCACTGTATCAGTACCATCCGGCATTATGGAATTTGAAGTAATTGAGATATCGCTTTAGGTCCTGGTTGATTCGTTGATTGGTTAATTCGTTATTAGTTAATTGGTTGATTAGTAAATTGGTTGATTGGTTAATTAGTTGATTAGGGAATTAGTTGAATAGATAATTGTTTAATTTGCAGACGAATCAATAAACTAACAAATAAAACAGTCAAGCAGTCTTTCACACAAACTTTTAGAAATGAGCCAAGTACCATGAAACAGAACGCAGAATACAAAACTCATAACACGAAACGTTGAACCTTTCAAATCTCAATCAACCAATTAACTAATATTCAAATGACAATATTCAGCAAAATAATAGCCGGTGAAATTCCGTGTTACAAGATTGCAGAAGATGAACAATTCTTCGCGTTTCTGGATATTAATCCCCTGACCAAAGGACACACACTTGTGGTTCCTAAGTTAGAAGAAGATTATATTTTCAAACTGGATGATAAAACACTCGGCGAGATGATGATTTTTTCAAAGAAAGTAGCCTTAGCCATTGAAAAAGCTGTTCCATGTTTACGAATCGGCATGGCGGTTATGGGGTTGGAAGTACCTCATGCACATATACACCTGATCCCCATCAGCAAGGAATCGGATTTGAATTTCAGAAATCCAAAGTTAAAACTGAGTGCAGAAGAAATGACTGAGATAGCTGCTGCAATTCGTAATAATCTGGAATAAACACATCGTAAAAAAAAAATAAAAAAGCTACTGAAATCATTGATTTTCAGTAGCTTTTTTTTGACTCTTAGCTTATTTCTAAACTTTTATTTATTAACAATTATCAATTTCGTCCATCCGACTAGTTTGGAATTATTCATTCTTACATCTACCAGATATAATCCCGGAACAAGTTTCAAATTGCTAAGTTTGTACTTTTCAGTTGATGCAATATGATTTCTGTAATCCACATAAGCCAGCTGCCCAAGATTGTTAAAAACCCTGATATTTAATGTTCCTGAAGTTGGTTCTTTTACATATAACAGAACTTCATTGTATGAAGGATTTGGGTAAATGCTTATTTTGCCCGAGCTACTAACTATAGAGGCCAAATTCGTTATGACCGGATAAATAGTTATTTCGTCTGTTTGCGAATCTTCAACGCCATCGTTTACAACCAGGCTGAAAGTCATCTGATTGGTTCCTGAAGGAGCAACAAATGTCGGTTTGGCGAGATTAGCATCATTCAGGGTTATGCCTGCAGGCGCAGTCCACTTATATGTAAGCAAATCATTATCTGCATCATAAGATTTAGATCCATCCAGCATTATCAAAGCATCTCCTGCCCTTATCTGATCGGGTCCGGCATCAGCCACCGGAGCAACATTTCCTCTCAGTATCCACTGTGCTAACGGTGATAAAGTACCGGCCTTTCCGCTAAGATACTTATTCAGTCCGGCTGTACTCACCGATAACGAGAATGTTCCTCCAGAAGCAACACCCACATTGCCAAAATTACCAACAGCAAACTCTGTATCACTATTTTTGTTTACAATCATCGAATTTAAATTTGTTTCCACACCATTGAGTCTGCAAATCAGATTATTCTTCAATATAGTTTCATTCAGAATTTTATCGGAGAAATTGAGCAATATTGAAGCTGGATGTTTTCGCAGTAAACCCACAGGAATACTGTTCCAGTTAGCCGAAAGCGGCATTTCGTCAATATAAACCGGAAGTTCAGACATTGCGGTATTTCCGAGTGTATCAACAGTTTCTGCCAGTAGTTTCATACTTCCTGAAGCTGGAATCTTTACCTGCAAAACCAACGTCCCAGTACTGGCAGGCAATGTATCGACAAGAAGCGTAGAAGTTCCATAGCTGTTATAATACAATCTGACACGAACTTTGGGCGCATTCACCTTCATAGATACTTCCACTTGAGTGGTTGAAGTAACTCCATCGCTTGACGAATATCCCAGATCTGGAGAAATCTTCATCTCTGTAACCGATGCCGGTACATTTCTGCTTACTGTCCACGTTTTTTCGTGATAACCAGAAGCTTTGTTACCCGGCAAATCGGTTAGGTTTGCCATATTAATTTTCAACACATAAACACCATCGTTATAGGTAAGCAACCTGAAATCAGTAATCAGATAGGTTGTGTCGTTCACAATGCTAAAATTCATTTGGGAAACCGGTTGTTGCAATCCATCCTTCCATAGTTCAACTACTGAAATTCCGAATCCTGTAATTGGCTCACTGAATGTCAATTGAGCAGATGTAACATGCTGAATATCATAACCACCAACGTTTTTCAAGGTTATTTTATTCAAAACAGGACCCTGCGTGTCAATTCTCCAGCTCACCTTTTGTAAGGCAAGTCCGAAAATTCCTTTTTTGGACTTAATATTCGGCAAATCGACTGTTAATTCATAAATTCCATCAACAGTCATTACACTATCGATTTTCATGATTTTGAACAGTTTATTTTCAGTATCCATTCGCGAGATGGTTACCGGTGCCGAAACCACATTTCCATCTCTTGTCCAGATAAGACGGGCCGGAGTGAACGTAGTTGTATCGACAGGTACGGTGAAACGAATCATTAGATTGTCGGAAATGGTAGCTGTTGCACCTCCATCAGACGGTATACCGATAAATTCGCTAACAGCAGGTGAATTGGTAAACTGTGACCACGAAACCTGTTTCGATAATACACCGGCTTCACCCGCCAGGTTGGTAATGCCCGTTGTTTGCACAGTGAGTACATAATATCCATCGGCGGTTGTTACGGATGACAAATTAAGGCTGAAAGTAACAGAATCTATCTGCGTAACCGTAACAGAATTATTCATCAAATCAGATCCTCCCTGACAACGTAAAATCATATCTTCGTAAGTAAAGGATGATGCAATTACAGGTTTTTCGAACAGCACTCTGACTAAAGTAACCTGCGAAGTGGAAACACTTGAAGGTACATTTTCAAATTTAAGTACAGTAGGTGGATCGACCTGTTTAGGGACAAATTTAATAGAATATTTTGATAACTGAACAGAAGTAAACTCATCCACGAAATGAATTTTATGTTCATAAACAGGTTCTTTTCCATCGGGCAATGTAACATGAGTCTGCCAAACATTTCTTGCAGGAAGTACTTTTCCATCACTCTGGCGTGTTACACTTAAAATTTCATACCGTCCCGCAGTAGGATCAGTTACTTTACCATAATTCCAACCAATCAGTTTTGGCGAGACATCCAGTCCTATTTGGTAAGCAGGCGAAGATAGTGTTCCCGTTGTAGAAATTGAATTAACAGCACTTACCGGCACTACAATACCACTTGATGTGTAAATTTCATCAGGAGTTTCATCGGCATCCTGGACTTCATTTACCAAAAAGTCATGAATAGTATCCAAATCGTTATAAACAGATATACTGCGGATTAACTCGTGCAATTTAGCCCCACTAATTAAACTCAGATCGGGATTACCATAACTGTTGGCGTGTACAACTCGGGTTTCGTAATTAACAAAATGTCCGAGCAGATCGGCGGTAAACCACCACTGACCAATAGCCGTTGATTTTGAAGCGATATTTCCAAAATCAATATTGGTTAGTCCCAGCTGACGGTTCTGACCATTCAGATTCGAACCAATCAGTGCCAGATGAATAGCCAAGCCTTTCTGATTTTCGATTATTTCGGGTTGTGCGGACTCCACACGTACCTTGGTTGCTGCTCCATAACCGTTGTTCTGAATCATCAAGGCCAGTTCAGCCGGAATGATAGGTTCTATTGCTTCAGTAAGCGGATCATCTGCCAAAATATCGCGCTGCATAAAGTAATGCAGGTACAAATCGGGACTCGGATTCACATCCAGCGAAACCGGGAAGAGTTGTTTAGTCACTTCCATTCCGTTAAACGGATCGATATAAGAGAATGAACCTCCAAACGAATAAGTGGTCGGTACTGTTGGAGCAGCCCCCTTTTCGGGGATAAACAGGATGGAAGCACTACCCTTCTGTCCGGCTGCGAGCGAACCAGTACCATCAATACCGGTAAGTATGCTTAACGCTTTGGTATTGATCTGGAACAAATCGTTGCAGAGAACGCCCTGCGAATTTTTCACTTCCAGATTGAGTTTGATATTGGTCATAGCATTCTGGTTATTACCGTTTACTATGGTTAAAGTACCTTCAAAAGCTTCACGTGTCATTACCAGTTTTTGTGAAATTTGCAAGGTAATTGATGCACAAACCGATTTCTTTCCTGTTTCAGTTTGCTCTTTCAGAGTATTGTAAGCGGTATTTGCCATTTGACGAATATCGGTATATCCTCTCCCGATAGCATAAGCAAGAGCAGAATCTTCCTGTTGTACATACTTTTTCAATAAATTACTGTTGATAATATCCGGGAAACCGGCTGTAGGTTCCTGTATATTTTGAGCCCGGGCAATAAGCGTACTGTTCCACCTGAGCGAAAATGCCTCCACTTCAACGGGTAAGATATCCGTTCCGGACAGATTCTGGTTTATTTTAATAATATCGAGTGGTTGTATTTCCTTTTTAAATACAGTAAATGAATCAATTGAATTGATAAAATCAACAAAATTCACACGCGCGTATAGCGAGTCAATTCCGGTTATCTCATTCATCCAATTGTGTTCTGCATCCATACTGTGTTGTGCCCATAGCAAATCGGTATATGCCTGCTTTATAATAGGAGGCATTAAAGGTTTTGGAGCCGTTTCATTTACCTGAGGAAGTCTTAATGGTCTTACTAATAATCGTGGGGGATCCTTGTAACAATTGTATGCAGTTCCAAATAATCCGATCACACAGCCCCATCCGGGTATAAATCCTAAACCGCATTGAGCAGCATCAACCAATGAAATTCCATCATCATCGGTAAATGATTTAAGGCAGGCTACAACTCCCGATGCTAATCCAATTGGGCCCGGGACGCAACCAAGCACAGCCAGTGTAAGTTCCATGGCACAATTGTCACATTCGTAAACATTGTTTACCGACACAGTAGAACTGTTGTTTGAAGGGACAACGTATACATACCCTACGCCACCGTTACCTAAAGTAGGACCACCACCACCTCCAGGAGTATAGACTCCGGTAGCAGATCCGGTACAAACTCTTCCCGAAAATCTAAACAGTAGAACACCCTCATGCCATTTTTTATCAGGTCCACAATAGAATCCATGACCTTCAATTACCACATCAGTACAGTTCAAATCCGAAGCGGTTGCTCTCTGCATTCCGTTGACCGGATTATAAGAAGCTTTACGCTTCAAAACCACCGGAACCTGAATAGATTGCTGTGCCAGTAAATCCATCTTAGTGAAATTTGTGACAAACTCATATTCCGGATCATTAGGGAACTTAAGTGTAACATCAGTTGCTGTGATTAATCCTTTGTTGGTAAGTGTTACAAAAAACGGATAGGTTTCATCATTTATCAACTGAGGCATACTGTCGGGCATTGACATGACAACCACAGGAGCAGGAACATTAGTTTCGTACTTCATGATCAGATCCACTTTATATTCATCTTCCACTTCGGTACGTACAACTTCCCAGGTATAACTGATAGCCTGAAAACTAATGAAAATACTTTGCGACAGAGTTTTCCCTGCATCAATAATAATGTTGTTCCGGTAACCCTCATGCTTTTCGGCCTCAACAGTCATTGTATAATATCCTTCGGGAATGCTGTCCATTTTAAAAATCCCATTAGAATCCGTGAATCCATCCGCCACAACCGCTCCGCTATAAGGATGACGAACAAGCACGTGAGCATTTTTTACATGCGGGGCTTCGGTTGTATTGTAGGTGTATTCATCCAGTACATCTATACTCAGACCACCTTTGGCATCTGAAACTGCTTCTAATCTATAAGGCATAATAATTCCTTTTCCATGTTCACAGTTTATTGCTATCGATCCGTTTACCGGTGTGTTCAGCGCCAAGTCGGAATCAGTCAACTTCAATGTTACCGTAACACTTTCGGAGGGTTTAATATTGGCAATCGAATCGGAGCTAACCAGACTCATAAAACTGACTGAAGGAAGCAGAATCCGAACAATTCCGCTTTCGCCTGCACCCCGGTTGGCAAGCGTAAATTCCAGGTATTTGGTTGTTCCTTTTGAAACAGTAGTGCTGATATTTGCCGGACCGGTTTCAAGCGATGCCTGTTGTTCCTGACAGAAGTAATAGGCATCGTAACTGATAGTTACACCTTCATCGCAACTTATCATCAGATTCAGTTTCTGGTAATCTGACGTCGTACTGCGCTTAGTACCCAGCACGATATAATTGAGTGTAGCCGTGGCATTGGCAGGCAAAACTGCCAGGGGACTTGACGTTAAAGTACAGCCTTCGGGCAACGTGACAATTTTCAGTTGGATATTTTTCAGTTCAATATTGCTTGTATTTTTTATCTGAAGCGTTCCGTTGTAAGGGTCACCCACTTTCGACAGCCAAGTGATAAAATCGCCTGCAGTACGTTTTATTCCGAGAATATCAAAAGAATCCTGAATAGCAGTTAACCCTTCGTCGGGATAGCAGGCACCGATATCAAAGTGTCCTGATTCGTCGGGCATTGGGGTGAACTGAACCGAGTAATTTCCGAGATTATCGGTAATTGCTGTCAGTTTTTTCCTTGTTCCGTTACAAAGCAGATAAACATCAATATTCACATTTGATGCCGGTTGCTGATTTACCTTCGTTGCTTTACCATAGATATTTATCGGCTTGTTGGGCAATGTCTGAGTTAAATCTACTATGGCAGTTGCGCTGTATTCAGGAACGATTTTAAAGCTTAAGGGATCGTAAGTATTGTTAGTATAAACCAGTTCGTTCACTGCATTATTCGGATTTGCCTGTACCATCAAGTTGTAACTACCTGTTTTCGAAGGCAAAGTCAGTGAAATGCTGAACGGAACCGAATCGCCCATCAAAATCTGATTGGTGGTTGCAAAAGTCCCCAACAACTGATCGCTGTTATCTACATAATTATCCTTCGATAAATAAAATCCAACTTTTGAACCTGTGGGCGCATTGAGATAACCAAGATTTAATAATCGACCGGTTACCTGAATTATTTCACTTGTTAAAGCAATAGTTTTATTCACTTCCACATGATGAATTACAAAATCCGGTTTATTCAGATCGGTAACATACGCGTAGCAGAACCCTGAGACAAAGCCGACAGCCTGCACAGTAATACTAACCGTCTGATTTCCATCTTCAATACCATCGTTGATCGTATTAATTGGAACTTCAACCGATTTCTGCCCGGCAGGAATCAGTACCATTGACTGAACTTGAATCTCAGTCGGATCATTAAACATAATGGTTACATTCACGCTGCCGGAAGTTTCCGTATTTCGGGAAATAATCAGTTTCCCTGCATTGGTTTTTCCTTCAAAGAGTGATACGGGATTTACACTCGCGGTCAGACAAGGTCCATCATTATCAGCAATCACCAAACTTTTAGTTATCACACCTCCATTGTCGGGAGACGAATTGCAACTGCAGGATTTTACCCATACTGAACCAGTAATTTCCATTTTCCGGTAGCCGTCCACTTCCGCATTATCCACTACACCAATGTTGAATTTCACTTCATTCGTTCCGTTCGGAATGGTTATGGAAGATGGTAAAATTAAAGTATTTGGAACCGAAACCGAAAAATTGAGCGTGATACTTCCATCGCCTTTTATCCTTTTGATGGATGCATAAGTAGCGTACATTCCTGCAGCTTCGGGTACAGTATCAGCAGTCAGGGTGAATTCCAGTTCCGGCATATCATCATCGTTGATAGTGGCTGTTGCAATACTCGATGAATATCCTCCGGAACTTATGGTTATTGAGGCTGTACCGTTCAGTTCGGGAGAATTATCATTTATCACGTAAACAGGAACAATCACGACTGAGTCGTTTGCCGGGATAGTGGTTGCATTATTGAAAGTCCACTGATTAGCCTTATCGGTCGAAAGGTAAACCGTTAGCGGAGATGCCGTTACCAGATTTCGTGTAATTCTCAGTTTCAGCGAGTCACCCTCGTTTGCAACGGTTTTATTTAGCACAGCTTTCAGCACGGTGGCTTCGTTATCAAGTATTTGTATGATTGAAGTGTCGTTTCTGTATGAAGCTGCCATTACCACTATTTTTACATTCCTCGGCCCATCCACCACTGCATTATCGATTGCCTTCAGGTTAAATATCTCCGAAGACATATTCTCAGGAATAATAACCGAAGCAGGAATGGTGATTTGACCTGTCGGTAGGTTGGTGATGTTAACCGGAAGGGGTGTTGAATATTCACCGCTGCGGGTTATCACACATCTTACTTCGGCAGCAGACCCTTCGGACAAGGAAGTGGTCGCAACATCAAGGAAAAGTAAATCGACAGGTGTAACAGTACCTGTAGAAAAAGCCGTGTTATTTACATCGGTTCCACTGTGTTCAATCAATGTCCCTGAAGGAATAAGAACAACCTCAATATTTGCAGGTCCGGAGAACCTCAGTACTTCCGGAGTTTTAAACTTATAACTCCTGGTCTGAGTTTGTCCTACCAACAAATCAATGTTACTTGCCAGATAAGGACTTAGTGCTACCCTTCTTCCATTTGGTGAAACAAGGGTTACTCTTTCGGACCATCCACCCAGAGCATCCGCATTGCCAATATTTTCAGCCTTCCAGATGATTTGTAATGAGTCACCGGGCGTAAAAGTTGGAACAGCAGCCTGTATATCTTTCACCTTTATATCTGGAAAAGGTTTAAGAGCCACTATTACCGAGTCGGCAAACCGACGCATATTGTTATCATTAGATAATTCCGTCAGTTCGTTGTAAATATCAGTACTTGCAAACAGGTAATATTTCCCTGTATATTCAGCCGGCATAGTAATTACAAAAGACTGATTGTAAGTAACATTCACAGCTAATTGCCCTGAATTGTATTTTACCATCAGTTGTGTTTTTCCACTGTTTGCAGCCGAATCGGTCGAAATATATACAGCATCCCGCCATTGGCCGCTGACAGTTGGGGCTTGTCCTGTATTTTTCACGGTAAATGTTACGGTAAACTGACTTCCCGATTCAACTTCTTTAGGAGCCTGTACATTTGTTATCAGGAGATCAGGCAGCGGTTTGGTTGTAAAGTTCTGAATGCTACTTTCGGCAGAAGAACATTCGTTGATTGATACAATTTTCCAGTAGTATTTCGCGCCCGGTTTCAGATTGTACAACCGCCTGCTTGTTCCGTAAATATATGTCTGAGTTGCACTTGCAGGCATGGTAGTTCCTTCTTCCCAAAGGAAAAGATTGTAATAGCGTGTATTCAGCGAAGGTTGCCAATACAAATCGAAATAGGCAGAATTTAGATTTTCAGTTCCTGTTTCCGGTGTCATTCCGGTTACTTTGGTGCAGGGTTTGCATTCCACTCCCACAGTACCCGAATAGGTGAATGCAGTTAAGTTTTCGTTGCAGAGGACATTCTGGATATTTATAGTATGCGTACCGCTATTCAATGCTACCATTCCTATGCGGCACAAAATCCCAGAACCGGTGAAACCACTTCCCGAAGCAAAGGAAACTTTAACAACCGTTCCGGAGGCATTATTCTGCACCGAAACCGGATAATCCACCGGCTCAATCTTTGATTTTACACCGGCAAGATTTGAATTGAACGTCAACTCAAAACCTCCGGAATAAACTATTGTTCCCGGTGCAATTTCGATTCTCACGGGTAGGTAGAAAGTGTCCATCAAAATTGCGCCACTGTTAACTACGCTCAGTTTTATTGCACGAACATCAATCACACTGGTAGTGTAGTTCTTATTCCCTTTGGCATCGATAACATAAATTTTGGTATTACCCGGACCAGTTGCAGTAACTTTTCCAGTTGCATCAACCGAAGCAATGGCTGTATTATCACTCCCGTAAGTAAAAGGTGAAGTACCGCTTGATACATACATTTGCACTGTTTCTCCTACATACAATTGCCTGCTGTCGGGATAAATATCTGGAAATGGCAATGATGTGCTGTTTACATATGCGGATTTAAGTGTCATGGCAGGACTTCCCTCATTCAGCAGACTGAACGAAGAAACGTTATCGATAGTGGTGTATCCGCTTCGTTTAGCATAAAAGCGGAGGTACAATATATTTCCGTTGCCGTTAAGCGGTTCAGCTCCGGCCAGGGCAATATATAATCTTCCAGCCACATTGCTGTTGATGGTTGGAATTCCCCAATTTTTCATAGGTATACCGACAGAATCAATTCCCAGAAATTCGACGTAATTAGCGTTATAACTTAACCCGAATTTGAACGCATAAACACCTTTCCCGGTAAGCAAGGTATCGGCTTTAACCACAACTGTAAAGGTATCCTTTTCTGATACTGTATTGTTTAACATGCTGAATCCGACAGCTTGCGCAGTGATACTTTGAACCGGAAGCAAACTGAATATCAGGATAAAAAAACAGGATATGATGGTAAATTTTATTTGGTTTTTCATTGTCGTAATTGTTGAATTGTTGAAACTTGTAATTTTTCCAGGAAAATTAATACCCCGGGAAAAAAATTATTTTCTTATTTCCGGTTGATAACCAGTTTTTCAGAGAAGTTTCTGCCATCGGCAATTATCCGGACAAGATAAACGCCATTCTGCAAATTACCCAAATCAGACATCGGAATCTGTAATACCTGTTTTCCTTCGCCTATTTCATTATAATTATAAGTTGCCAGTGTTCTGCCAGAAATATCAGTCATATTGATATTCAGGTTTTTAAGTCGAGATTGTATATAAAATTCAATATTCAATTGATCTCCTCCAATCCATATATTTATTATTCTGTTTGCTTCAACGGGTGTGAATGAAGTTATAACTCCCGATGTAACTGGTATTGTTGAATTGTTCAGCGTTAGTTGACTTTCATTGGCAATTGCCGAAGCAATACTGAATTCTGATTCGGCAATAGCAGGATTCACCAGTTTGAATGTCAAATAAATAACATTGTTATTCAACGATAAATCCTGAGCCGAAGCCATGGAAACTGCCAGTGTACCTTTATCAGTCATCGTTGACTGTGCAAAAGAAATATCCTGATTCAGTTTTGAAGTCCCGACAATCAGCAATTCGATATGCTGCTGATTGAAATTAAATTTCAGATCGAGCGATTTCACTCCGGCACTGGTACTTAGTGTAACAGGAATTGTAAATTCTCCCCAGCCTTCTGCCGACTGAACATTTGTAAGCGTGATACTGGCCTGTACATTGTCAGCCGGAGCATGTCTCCGGATCATGCTCGGGTTAGGCGTAAATGTTGCGATCAGATTCACATTATACTGTAAAATCATGGAGGCATCGTACGAAGTAATTGAACCGTTTTTACTTACATCAGCCACATTTTGTTGTTCAGTATTTAGCACAATATTCGAAACTGCATATTGCAAAATAAGCGACGCATCATAAGGATTGATCGTTCCGTTCTGGCTAACATCGCCAAGTTCGGCTTTATTAAGTTGTAATGTAAACGGTGTGAATGCCACATGATCTGATATCCGTTCGCCAATTCCCGTAGGATTGGACGTTGCGTTTTTAGGTCCGGTGGTAGAGTTGAACCAACAATTGGTTGCAGTTACGGTAGTTGACGATGATCTATTCCAAATGGCGTATCCGGAATAGTCCACATCTATAAAATCGCAACCGGTAATAACCGGAAATGAAGAATTATAAGCCATAATGCCGTTATAACCTTTATCAAAACGACAGTTCTGAATGGTTGATGAAGCGTTATCTAAAGTTACAGCTCCACGTTGATCATAATAAGAACCAAATTTGAAAATACAATTCTTTAGCACACAGTTTTCGTCAACAGATTCATTATTAAAATAAATGCCTCGCCATGAATTATTCCAGGGTGTATTGGCATCTGCATTATTATAAGTATCACCACCATAAAAATCATCCCGGTCGGACGTAAAGACTATAGCACTATCGGGGGTACTTCCTCCGATTGCTATCAATCCGTTACTCACATTCATGTAGCCATAATTCGTAAATTTGGCAATTATTCCCGGCTCAATTGTTAGTCTGGCAGCGCTTCCAACAGTATAATAATTAAATACATACGGAATTTTGGTAATTCCTGCAAAATTTCGTTTCATCAACGTAGCATCCTGGGTAAGTGTTTCATCATTAACACGGATAGCCCTGCCTGTGGATCCGGCAATCGTATTTCCGTTAGTAGAGCGCGGATAAGTAAGTAAAGAGGTATTGAATGGATAACTGACATTATTAAATGTACAGCTATCAATAGCCGGAGCACTTAATCCAACCAGGGAAACGCCACAATTAGGATAATTTTCAAATGTGCAATTTGTAATGTTTGGTGAAGCATTATTTAACTGGATCGGAGTTGTGGTAGAATACCGGAAAATAGCATGATCAATGGTACTTGAATCATTTGCCGAATCGTAAAATACAAAATAATTACCACTGTTATTAAGCGAGGCAGCTCCATTTTGCTGACTGTCTTTTGGATTTCCATAGAAATCATCTTCCACCGTTGTAAATACAACCGGATTGGCCGCTGTGCCCTGAATATTTAGTTTACCGGTAATATTCCAGCGTCTTGGACCTTTAAATGTTAGTCCGGCAGGTATTGTCAACTGATTAGTAACTGTCAATGCATCATCCCACCACAAGTAGGTAATCGGATTGTATCCGGCAAAACTACGTACCGGAACAGTTCCGTTTACTGTTCCCGGTCTAAGCTTTATGGCAATATCCGCCACATTGGACAGTTTATTCGTTCCGGTAAAGGTTGGATTAGCAAACATATCCATATAGATAGGTTCCCAGGCAATATTACTAAACTCACAGTCTTTAATTTCGGGATTGGCATTTCCAAAAATTGACAATCCGCACTGATTGGTAAAATTAATTTTTACCGAATCAAGCAATACATGGCAATCGGTTATCTGAATCGGGCAATCAATGTTCCATCCTCCACCACAATATCTTACTTCACAGTTTCGGAGGATATTATCTGTATCGCTTGCCGAGCCGGTAAAATTAAATCCATACCAGTCATAGTTATTGGGAATAGATGAGGTGGTATTATTGTTGGTATCACCGCCGGCTGAGTCGTCATTGATGGAAGTGAAAATAATTTTTTCCGATTTTGTTCCGATAGCTTTTATAGCGCCATTTATCACCCAGTTCTGACCGAAACGGTGTGATTTTATGACCACGCCCGGATTAATAGTCAATACATTTCCATTTGCTATAGTTATGCCATGTGTCATGATATAAGGCAGATTCGTATATCCGGCAAAATCCATTTTCTTTAAAGTGGGCGAATCGGCTTCCACACCATCTAACTGAATACCGGTATATCCGACACTGGTCAATGTGTTTCCCTGAATATTGGGTGTTCCGTTGCTTAAATTATATCCTATCGGATATTGAGGTATATTTACGAAACTATTATTGGTTATCTGGGCATTTTTAGTAAACCATATGGCATTGTATGTATTTTTTATTTCACATTTATTGACCACATTGCTATTATTTAAATAGATAGCCCAATTACTTGAATAATTTCCGGCATAATTAAATTTCCAGTTTTCAATTTTCGAAAGAGCTGAACTATACAGGCAAATTCTACCTCCCACACTGGTACCCGGATTTTGGGTTCCATCGTTTTGTGAGTCTGCCGGATTTCCGTAAATATCGTCGGCAATATGAGTAAAGATAATGGGTTCAGCCGTTGTACCAATTCCGGTCAGAATACCGTTTGCAGTGATCATCGAATAACCATCCCTGCATTTTATTACTACACCGGGGTCAATAACCAACGAAGCAGTATCATGTACAATTGTATTGTCGTACAGACAATAAGAAATATTGTTTAGCCCTATAAATGAGATTTTTTTAAGATGTCCCTCATCCACTACTGTAGTTCCCCGAAGTCTGATTGCCCTAAATTCACTGGCATTGAACTGTACGGAATCATTTGTAAAGGTAGGATTTGCATTCATATCCATTGTTAAATTGTACGCTTCCCCACTTACAACTGTTGAAGGTCCGAACACACAATTGGATACCACCGGTTTACTGAGCCCGTCAATATGCAGGTTCCACGCATTTCCGGTAAACCGGCAACTGTCGATAACAGGTGATGCACTTCCAATTTCCAGTGCTCCATACCATTCGTAATTGTATGTTGCATTTTTAAAAATGCAATTTTTTACAACACAGGCAGTATCAATGGAAGTACTCAGGATATTTAGTCCTGTCCAGTAACTGGCCGATGGCGTTTTTCCGAAAATTATAGGTTTGTCCTTTGTGCCGATGGCTTTTATTTTCCCGTAAATCACAATTTCAGTATTACCAACCTGCAGATTTACTCCCGGATCAACTTTAAGTGTTCCATCCGAACGGACCTGAATACTGTTGTCGTTGAAATATGGATAACCAAAATTTTTAAGCCAGAATAACTGATTCACTTCGCTGAAATCTATATCCACATAATTATAAGCATTATCTGTGAATACAATATCGTTTCCGGGATTTATGGTACCCGCGCCATAATAAGTGACAGGGAAATTAGTATTGGAAATAGTCGTACTATCAATATTCAGCGTGCCTTGGTTACTGATTCGTACTGTACCGCTGAGATTATTCACGGTACACTTATGCAGAGTCATTTGTCCTTTTCTGACGTACAGGTTTTGAGCATATTCCACTGTGCAATTGTTCAGATTTACAATCCCAACTTCATAATATTCGTACGAAACGTAAATGCCATCCCAGAAACCTTTTGTTACACCGGCATTGCCTGTAAAAGTGGCTCCATTTGCATTTAATGTACCTCTTACATGCAGGTACCGACCTGAATTGAATTTGACAATTACTCCCGGTTCAACAGTCAGAGTAATCAAAGGATTTAATTCAATATTATTCACAATCACATACGGACTGTTTGCAGCTGTCCAAATCGTGTTCGAACTTATCGAACTTGAAATGTCAGTTGCTTTTGCACCTGTTATGAATATAAAAAGAGCAAAAATTGAAAATAATAATTTTTTTTTCATGGCAAAAAATTTTATTTGTTAATTACGGCCTATATTCAAACAGAATTATTTGCATATTTTGCTATAAGCAAACTATCTGAGACTATTTCAATGAACATTTGTATACTGTATACATTTGTATTTAACAGCAATCAATGTAAATAGTTTGTTAATAAAAAGAGTATCCAATAGGATATATATAAAACGTGTGCGTTTTTGTATTTTTTTATGTTTTTTTATTGCTGTAACTTATTGTCACTTTTATTAAACCGAAAAACACATTTTACTTTTTACCGACAAAATAAGTATGCTCCGTTGAATTTTTCAGGGTGCGTTTTAGTGGCGAACCTGTGAAAGTAAAATATGCTGTTTGATGGGAATGTATTGAAAATCGTTTGATTTTTCAATACAAAAATCTATTAGTAGATAATTTTCTTTATTTTTGCAGGTGTATAAACTGAAGATTCAGATTTAGAGTAAACAGAATTGAAAAAAAACGGTATATATTGAATCAATTTAACTCCATTTCATAATGAAATCCAACACTTCGCTTTCTCGTTTTCTCTTTTCCACCGTATTTTTCATTCTGTTTTCTACTCTTCTCTTTTCACAATCCACATCAGTAATATTCAATTTGAATATGAAATACATGGCTGCACAGGGATTGTTTAATCCAGCCATAGAGTTTGTTGACATATCGGGCTCATTTAACAACTGGAGCTCCACCATGTTAGCGGATGTTGATGGTGATACAATTTATAGTACTTCAGTGCAACTGAATGCAGGTGATAATATTAATTTTAAAGCCCGCATCAACGGTTTGTGGACAGGCCGCGAAGAATTTTCCGGAGGTGGCCCCAACCGCAATTACACAGTTGTTCTTAACGGAGTAGTCAATTTCTGGTACAATGATTTGATCCCACCAACTGTATTATCAGTCAATTTTCAAACCTCAGGGCGTTCAATAATTCCGGGAAAATCAGTTCAATTCCTGGATAAATCGAGTGGAATTCCGGTTGCCTGGTCATGGTTATTTCCGGGAGGGTCACCATCAGGTTCACAACTTCAAAACCCGGTTGTGACCTATCCCACAGCAGGAAAATATCAGGTAACTTTAAAAATAACCAATGCTCAGGGCGATACAACTTCACAAACGCTGGCAGAATATATCAATGTGACCACCGTAAATACCAATTGGTGGAACGATGCTGTATTTTATGAAGTGTTTGTACGCAGTTTTTATGATCAAAACGGGGATGGAAAAGGGGATTTAAAAGGGTTGACTGCCAAGCTCGATTATCTGAACGATGGAGATTCAACGACACATTCCGATTTGGGAATAACAGGAATATGGTTGATGCCCATCATGCAATCGCCCAGTTACCATGGCTATGATGTGACAGACTACCGAACTGTAGAAAGTGATTATGGTACAAATGCCGATTTTCAGACTTTTATTCAGGCGGCTCACCAACGGGGTATTAAAGTCATTATCGATTTAGTAATGAACCATACCTCCGATCAAAATCAGTGGTTTGCACAATCAGCCGGCAGTACGTCTTCACCTTACAGAAACTGGTACAGATGGAATACATCCAATCCCGGAAGTTCATGGTATTACAAGAACGGAGCTTATTATTACGGCGTTTTCGGAAGCGGAATGCCTGACCTGAATTATGCAAATGCGGCAACCAAAACGGAAATGTTCGATGTTGCCCGATTCTGGTTGCAGGATATGCATGCCGATGGTTTCCGGTTGGATGCAGTGAAATATGTTTTTGAATCGGGCACTCAGATTGAGGATATTCCGGAAACATTTCAGTTCTGGCAGGATTTTCGTTCGTATTATAAATCGGTTAATAACGATGCATTTGCAGTTGGAGAAGCATGGACATCGACCCCAATAATAAAAAAATATGTTGAAAACAACGGTCTTGATTTTTGTTTTGAATTTAATCTGGCCAGTGCTTTAATTAATGCAGCTAATAATGGTGATGCTACCGGACTTAAAAATCAAATGGATGACGTTATGGCAAGTTATCCTTTCCTGCAATTTGGCTCTTTTCTGACCAATCACGACCAGGAACGGGTAATGACAACTTTGGGCAATGATGCATCCAAGGCAAAACTTGCGGCAAGAATTCTATTGTCTTTACCGGGCATTCCTTTTATTTATTATGGTGAAGAAATTGGTACAGTGGGAGGAAAACCCGATGAAAACATCCGTACACCAATGCAATGGAACAGCAGTGCAAATGCCGGTTTCTCAATCGTTACACCGTGGAGGGCACCTCAAAACGATTATGTTTCAAAAAACATTGCTGTTCAACAAACCGACAATAATTCGTTGTGGACAACCTATAATAAGATGATTCAGATCAGACAAAACGAACCGGTATTACGCAGGGGAAGCTATACCACACTGACTTCCAATTCTACATCTGCCTATGTTTTCCTGCGCCAATATCAGGATAAATCTATTATAGTAGCCTCCAACCTGAGCAATTATCCTATCAGTGAGATTACTGCAACATTCTATCCAGGAACTTTGGCTGCAAGGAATTATCAACTCAACGATTTAATTTCGGGTGCAAGCCGTAATCTGACTATCAGTTCTGAGGGTTTAACATCCATTCAAAGTATTGGCGGTTTAGCTCCACGAACAACAGCCATCTATAAATTAACTGATCTGTCAGCGGGTTTGAATTCTGTAAAGGAAAATACAATTCAGGTTTATCCGATTCCTACGAAAGGCAGTATTACAATTCAACCCGTTTCAAAATTGTCGGGAATTTCCGACTTTAGCATTTCAGATATGTCAGGCAAATTATTGAATAAGGGAATATTAAGTGGTACTACAACTGTAAATATAGAAAACTTAGCATCCGGATTTTATTTATTAAATGTAAAAAATGGAGATCAGGTAATTACAAAAAAGATAATTATTGAAAAGTAAATATCTTTTTTAATTGTAAAGGTTTCATTATTATGTAATTATTATAAAAATAGCCTCAATTAAAATTTGAGGCTATTTTTTTAAAAAAGACTGTTGATTTTTATTTTACAAAATCAGAACTTTTCGTGGCAAATTCATTAGAAACAGATTAATACTCATAAGCGCCCAAATCAGGTGCTTTTCCTTTAAATGGAAAGCCAATATCGACACCTTTATCAATAAGTTTACTGTTCTTTTTCAGTTTCAAAAAATCAATATCCGGCATACTTCCATCAGCTTTACGCCCGGCTGTCAGTAATGACTGATCGGTGTTGATAAAATCAGATTTACTGACTTTGAGAGGCAAGGTAAACGAGTTGTAAGAAATATCGCATTTTGTGCTGTCGATATGTTGCGTTTCGTATGTACGGGGTTCAAGGGAGAGATTGTTTTTCAACACATGATTATAACCCGGAACATCGGCAGTAAAGTCTGCAGATCGGTTAAGCATATTGAAATTTGTTCCGTTCAGGTAAGAAGTGTTATTGTACCAGTAATTGCCACCGGGATGATGATTCGCATAAAATCCATTGGCTCTGTTACGGACTGCCACACAAAAACGGATGGTGTGCATGGGAAAAGTTTCAGGCGTTCTATCGTCCCGTACAAGACCCCAGCCACCGGCTTTGAATCCGTTTCCGTCGCCCAGTGATTCGAAAGAAGTGGAATAACCATTATAAAATGCCCAACAATTTTCAATTGTTACAGATTCGGAGGCTCGTATTAAATCAAAGCCATCATCACTGTTGAACCAGGCACGACATCCGCGGAACACATTGCCTGTATCGCCTTTGCGGGGATGACAACCAAATCCATCGGCATTTCCACCCTTTCCACCCTCGGAGGTAAAATCATAGTTATTATATGCGTCACAGTTTAGGATCAGGTTATCGGAACCTTTTAACAGGTAAAAACCAATGGCCTGTCCGTCGTGCATCGACAGTTGTTCGTAGATATTGTGACTGCCTTCGTTATGAAAACATTCTGATTGGGTGTGAGTGAGGATAGTAACCTGCGTTCCTGTCACTTCTATGCCTTTGAGGTGAATCCATGAACCTGTCACATTGAAGACCATAACACGCTGATTCTCAGGCTTTACATTGCTCAGATCGAAAACCGGTTTTTCGCCCGGAAAAGCCCAATAATGAATACGTTTACCTTCTTTTCCGCTTTTGTTCAGGAAATGAATCACGGCCCAAACACCCTGATTCCGTGCTATCTGACATTCACTCATTTTATAGGTTCCACCCCGTAAATAAACCGTATCACTGGCTTCAACCGACTGTTGAGCCCGCATGACTGTAGCAAAAGGTGCATCAACGAAACCGGAATTCGTTGAATCATTGCCATTTGGTGCGACAAAAAATGTTTTTGCCTGATTTTCGGGGAGAAATATCAAACAAAATGTAAGCAGGATTAATATCTGTTTTTTCATGCTCTGATTATTTTCGCCGGTAAAATTAGTGAAAACAATCTGTTATAACAGCAAGAATTCAAATTCAAATTGACATTGTTACATTAGATTTTGATAAATTTCCGAATCAAAATGCTGTGGTCCGGTTGTTTTACTTTTATCAGGTAAATACCTTTAACTAAAGCTGAAAGGTTTAATTGAGTGATATTTTCAGCAGTAAGAATGACTTTCCCTTCGAAATTAAAAATCTCAACATGATTCATCTGTTTCCCGAAAAACATATTTTGTTTTACCGGATTGGGATAAAAAAGAATTTGCTCTTCATTTTTCAAGTCGAAAATACCGGTTGTATAATGCGATTCAAAAGCTCCAAGATCCGGCATAAGACCTGAAAAAGCAAATCCCAGATCCATTCCTTTATCAATCAGGTCGCTTCCTTCTTTCAATTTAAGAAAGTTCACATCCGGCAAACTGCCATCCGCCTGACGGGGAGCAATCAAAAGCGATTCGTCAATACTCAGAAAATCATTTGCATCGACAGTCACACCTGAATTAGCAGAAAAAGTATTGTAGGTATTAATACTCGTGCCCATATTAGCCGTTTCAGTTAGAATGGAATATCTGAATGATATATTATTGTGCAAAACATGATTAATTCCGGCACAATCTATAGTAGTATCATTTCCTGTTTTTGTACTTTTTGTAATCAGTTGACTCAACATGTTGTAATTGGTTCCATTTCGATACGCCGTATTGTTGTACCATTTATTTCCGGTAACCACATGATGATTGGCATAAAAACCACTGGCTTTATTGCGGTAAGCCATACAAAACCGAATGGTATTTGAAGGAATTGGAACAGGCAACGAAGATACAACCGGTGCTTGTCCGTAACCGCCCATTTTAAAACCATTTCCATCGCCCAGGCTACTGAAAGCCGAAGAATAGCCATTATAAAATGCCCAGCAATTCTCAAAAATCACGCTTTCCGAATTGCTGATACAATCGTAACCATCATCACTATTGAACCAGGCACGGCATCCACGCATTACATTTCCGGTTGCGCCTTTGTTTCCATGAAAACCAAAGCCATCTGTATTTCCACCTTTTTTATTTTCTGAAACATTGTCCCAGTTTTTGTAAGCATCACAATTTAAAACCAGGTTATTTGAACCCTTAGTTAAATAGAAACCGATTGCCATCCCATCGTGCATCGATAATTGTTCAAATATATTGGAACTTCCTTCATTAAAAAAACAAATGGATTGCGTGTGAGTTAAAATAGTCACTTGTGTACCAACAACTTCCAGACCTTTTAAATGAATAAATGAACCTTTAGTATAAAAAACATACACCCTGTAATTCGCAGGTTTTACAGCTGACATATCGAAAACCGGTTTTTCACCGGGATAAGCCCAGTAGCAAATTCGCTTAGAAGCAGAAGTTCCACTTTTATCGAGGGTAAATACGTAGGCAAAGACGCTGGAATAGGACGAAATCTGCGAGTCGGTCATTTTATAGGTTCCACCACGAATAAAGACCGTATCACCGGCAACAACCGACTGGTGCGCTTTCATGATAGTTGCATAAGGTGCGGTTATCGAACCTGAACCTGTCGTGTCGTTACCGTTTGTAGCTACGTACATAGTTTTGGCTGAGAGGGTTAAGGTAGTGATGAGCCAAAAGAAAACGAGTAGAGTTTTGTTTTTCAATCTATTTTTTTCATTAAATTATTTGAGCAACGATGAATTTAAATAAACAGAAATGTTTTCGGCCATTTTTTCATCTTTCAGTCCAACGATAATTGCTTCTCCGCTTCGTATTTCTGCCTGTACAAGCGGCATTGTATAAATCTGATTATCAATCACAAAAGCAACCATTTTTCCAATATTTTTCTTTGTAAAATCCGCCCATTTCCGGGCTCCCGACAACGTGAAATATATTTCGACTTTATTTCCTTTATTCTTCGTAATTTGAATATCAGAAAGACTTATTGCCGGAACAATTTTTAGCACTGCAAATTCAAAGTGTTTTTTTGAATTATCCACAGGATAGACCGTTTTAATCATCTTGAGATTTTCTGACGACAAATCCATTTTGATTTTTGCAGAATCTTCAACAAGCAAATAACCTACTGCCTGAGATTGAACGTTTTCATTAAATTTAATGTTCTTCGTTTTCATTAAATCAATTAAAGATCCGGGGATCTCACTTTTATTTGAAATTTCATAAATTCCAAAAGTTGCTTTTTGTACATTAGTTTTAGCTGAAACAATACCCGTGCTAAGAACTAAAATCAGTCCTGTTAAAATCCAATTAAATGTTTTCATAATTTTATTTTTTAACGGTTTTTGAATTCTTTAAAATACTCATCCATTGCATTGACATAAATTTCAAATGCGTCAATTCCTTTTTGTGTTATTTCACAAGTAGTCAGGGGGTAATTCCCTTTAAATGACTTTGTTATTTTTATATATTCCGCCTCATTCAATTTATTCATCTGAAAGCTCAAATTCCCCTTAGTAGTATTGATATGTTCCAACAGGTAGTTGAATTCAGCATTTTTCACGCTGATAAGCAACGACATAATTGCTAGCCTCACTTGTGAATGTAATAACGGATCTAATTCGCTTAGCATACAATTCAGACTTTTCGTTTTAAATACATGATATGACCGGGAATAACAAAAGCAACAAGCCATGCAATTGCCTCCAGTAAAAACTGTTGGTTTAATTTAAAAAAGGAACTGGCATATGCCAACAATCCAAAAATAATTCCACCGAAAATAACAAGCCTGTACCTGATAATTCCTCCTGTAATCACTGTGGCAAATGCTATAAACATCATGAAAATGGGATGTTGAAGTTCAAAGTTAATCTGATGATTTACATTAAAAATAATCATATTGGTTAATGAAAAACAGACGATAAGCGAGATCCAAACATACCTTAAAGAGATTCCGATATAAGTTTGAACCTTTGAATGTTGTTTAATCAGGTAATAAACAGTGTAACCAATCGTTAAAACAGCCAATGCATATCCGACATAATTCAGTGTGATTTTAATTTGATGGGTATAGACAATTTGCCCCAATATAAAATTGGATAAATAATTGTAAAACATAAACCAACCCCAAAGAATAAATAAAATGCCATCGCTTTTGATTCTCTTTTGGGAAACCTGAATCATTTCCCTGATCACTTTAATCGATTGACTTTCGTCAAACGAATCTGATTCTTTTTGAATTGTTTCCATAATATACAAGTTTAATGAATAAAACTAGTTTGTAATGCAAACATAATATGGTTTGTATTACAAATCAAACTTATTTAATATAATTAGCACTTTTTATATTCTGCTAAACATCCCATAATTAATGCTTTCTGTCCAGCCATTTTTCCGGAACCGGAATAATACAAATATTCATTGACCGGTTATCGGCGGAAAGCATGGCCGATTGAATTTCAATTTTGGTACCATCGGGGCTAAAGGTGGGGTGCGGATGATCGGCAGCCGTGGCTTTATGACCGGTTGAAAGCAAAATCATTTCATGCGTTCGTCTGTCGATCAGATAAATGTTCCGTGTAAAATCGTCACCCACTGCAAAACGACGGTCGGAAGAACCGTTGACATGCCAGAAACCGCTTCCAGAGGGAGTTTGTCCTACAATAGTTATTTCCCGGGTATTGATGTTTACAATCCCAAGTCCGGACGGTTTTTCGCGTGTTCCGGAAATACCCCATGCAGCATCCTGTCCGGGATTTACTCCGGTTACTCCGGTTCCTTCAATATTGGTAGTGTCAGATTCGGTTTTTATTTTCCGGTGCCCCATAATGGCAATGGCTACTTCGTCCGGACTGATCACCGCTTCGTGTGTCACCCATTCGTTGGAAGCTTCGGGATAAAGCGGGCGCAATCCGGAACCATCAGCATTAACTATCCAGGTACGTTGAGGAGATTTTCCTCCGGTTTCCCAGCAGAAAACAATTTGTCCCGGCACCCAGGGATTTGTTTGAATGTGTCCAACCTGAAACGGAACCGAAACCACATATTTTACTTCGCCGGTTTTTATATTCATTCCGGCAATTCCGGCGGGGCCTGCTCCCATGTGTCGAGGTCCAAAATCAGGTTCAATTTTAGTTTCCGGTGCCAGATGTTTCTGAGCTTCTGTCTTTCCGACCCGGAACCATACCCATTCTTCGCCCCCATCCAACGCCATATCTCCCCCGGCTTCCAATTCGGGAGCAGTCGTTCCGCAAATTCTCTGATATTCAGTTGCAGATTTAAGCTTTCCGGCTTTGCTGTCGGCAAACAATTTTGTCAGATCGACTTCTACAATTGAGAGTGCACTATGAACAGAATCATTCCCCAACTTTCGCATAAAGTATAGTTTCATCGATTTACGGGCAACGTTCAACATACCGCTGTAGCCACCTTCGCTGACCTGCACCATTTCGCCGGTTTTCTCGTTCACAGCCATGGCTTCACCTTTTACCCTTTCCGAGCGAAAAATCAGCCACTTGCCATCCGAAGTCCACTGGTTGTGGGTCTGGTAAATCTTGGAATCACCTGCAGGTGTACTTGTCAGAAAAATCAGTTTATTTCCGGTTACCGGATCTTTAATCACTTTTCTTTCAGAAGCAAAGCGTTTACCAATCTGTGCCTGAAGACCCGGAGCTATTATGATAAAACCCAATATAAAGAGTGCAATCGTAAGTGTTTTTTTCATTTAAATGTTTGAATTAATTCGAACCGAACTCTTTCCTTAAAGAGCAGTTTCGACATCTTATTAGTAATCTATCCTTTTAATTATTTGTTATCCTTAAAGTTAAGTGCATTCTCCTGAATATGCCTTTGCCCACCCCGTATGGAACCGGCTGTCACGTTTTTCAGAAATACATTTTCGACAGGTAATTCTTTTTGTCCCAATATTCTTGAGACAAATTTTACATTTTTCGCCCTTACATTCTCCACATAAATATCCTGAATCGGCGTAAGTCTTCGTTCGATGGTGGGAACCAATGTTTTCCATTGATATAACACATCCGTTTCAATGCCCAAAATACCAAAGTCCATCTTCCCACCGCTAACATTGCTCACATGAATGTTTTTGACGTATCCGCCCATGCGCTCATTTGTTTTGATAAATACCAGATGAAACATTTTTGCACTGTCGAAGACAACACAGTTATTCACAAAGATATTTTCTATACCGCCGGACAATTCACTTCCAATGGCCAGTAATTGATGTCCGTTTTTAACAAGGCAATTACGTATTACAATATTCTTCGAAGGGGTTTTTGAGCGCCAACCCTCCGGACTTCGACCGGATTTTACGGCAATGGCGTCATCTCCCTGATCGAAAACGCAATTTTCAACCAATACATTTTGGCTCATCTCCGGATCTATTCCGTCGTTATTATGGCCGTGGGCATAAATTTTCAGATTGCTTACCACAACATTTTTCGAAAGGTAAAGGTGAACGGTCCAGAAAGGACTGTTGGTAATTTTAATTCCTTCTATCAGAACATTTTCACTGCGGTTAATCTGGATAAACTGCGGACGAAGATTAGCCGAGTCATTCACCATCAACCGTTCGGGAACAGGTACATTATCAAAAGACATATAGTACAGTCTTTTCAGGCTATTCATGTGACCGCTCGGACGAGCACCCCAAATTTTCCAGACATCCATTTTGGCTTTTATTTCACCCTGTCCGGAAATGGCAATATTCTTACATTGATAGGCATAAATAAGCGGAGAATAGTTGTAGCATTCCAGCCCTTCCCAACTCGAATGAACAGCAGGTAAATAGTCGGCGGGATTATCCGAGAAAAGAAGCACAGAACCTTTCATCAAATGCAGGTTGACATTGCTTTTCAGGTGAACCTGTCCGGTTAGCCACTCGCCTTCGGGAATAACAACCGTACCGCCACCGATTTTACTGGCTTCGGCAATGGCCATTGAAATGGCAATTGTCGTTTTATCCTTATCTCCGGGAACAGCCCCAAAATCGATAATTGATAATCTCCTGCACTTTTTGAAATCCGGGATTTTGATTGCCGGCATTTCAAACGGCGCTTTGACTTTAATTTCAGTCATTGCAACCGGGCTATTTGCTTTTGCAAAAGAGAATAAGCTTAATGACAAAAACACAAAAGAGACTATTATATTTCTCATTGACAAATAATTGGAGTTTCTAATTTTATTCTTCATACTTATTTATTTTCAATTAAAAACACATCTTCAATGACCACAAAATCATCCGTACTTCCATAATCGGCCTTTCTTTTATCGCTCCACTTCGGATGTTCACCCAACACTTCGAAACTCAAGACGTAACGGTCATTATCCAAAGCCGGACTTAAAAATTTCAGAGACGAGTTTTTACATTTACTGTAAAAATCAACGATTGTGCTGATTATGATTTTGTTTTTACTGTTTCTCACAGTAACCTTAGCATACCCGCTTAAAGTATCAGAAAAGGCTTTTACACCTACTTGCCTGCCTTTGAACGGGAATGAAAGTAGTGAGCCTTTTTCTTTGGCAAGATATTTTCCATTTACATATTTCCAATCACCCTTTTCAATCCCGGCATTTGCTTTAATTGATTTCGATTTTTGGTTTACCGGAAACCACTGTGCATTGTTTCCATTCAGGTTCCAATGTTCCTGAAACGCCGGAATAGAAATTTCAACTCCATTTACAGTGATGGGTTGCCAAACATAGGTGGCTGCTGAACCTTGCCGTGGAAATGACCAGCGGTCGCCCATAAACATAAACACCGTATCTTTCTTATCCACAATGGGAAGTACGAAAGTTGTTTGCGAGTTCCAGGTCAACGAGCCTTCGGGTGCAAAAAATCCCCGAAAAGTCCACGGTCCTTCCAGCGAAGTGGCCGTCAGATACATATTATCGTTGCGCTCCCAACTGGTGAGGTTTGAACTTAGCCAAAAATAAATGCCTTTGCTTTTGAAAATGGCAGGTGATTCACCTCCCTGTTTTTGATTGATTACCAGTCGTTTTATCGACTTATAATCATCAGACAATTCATAGATATATCCGTGATGAATCAGCAGATAACCCTTTCCGTCCGAATCCTGAAATGTGCCCATGTCCCAACGGCGAATGGGTTTGCCATCAAACAAAAGCGGTCCTTTAAACTGATAATCGCCGTTTATGGTTTTAGAGCTTGCATAGCCAACATGCGGATCTTTGTAGCCCCGGTCATCGGTGTGCATATACATTACAAATTCCCCTGTTACCGGACATTTCATTACTTTCACCCGCTCTCCAACGCGATTTGGGCCTAAAAGTCCATCGGTCTGCACAGGCAAAACTATTTTTTCAAACTTCCAGTTCGCTAAATCGGTTGACGAGTAACAACTGAAACCGGTGAACACATTGGCGGTATCGGATTTATACTCTCCAAAAAGATAATACTTATCTCCTTCTTTCAAAATACAGGCGCCATGTGCATTGACTTCCTTATTGAACTGATCAAACAAGGCAACACCGCTATGAATGGCTTTATACTTTTTATTTTGTGCGTTGGAAATTCCATGTACAAGGAAAAAGATAAAACACAGGACAAAAAGAAATTTGACTTTCATTCTAATTATTATGATGGTTTAGGTTAGGTATGCAACTCTTACACAGATTCGTCATTTATCTTAAATAGGTCGATAACTTCAGTTTTTGTTTCTTCACTTCTTTCACAAACAATCCCGCAACCTGACGGGCGCCAAAAGCATTCAAATGAGTAGAATCCTGCACTCCGTTCTTCCTGTTCGGGAATTCTCCCTGTTTACAATAAAGATATATCGATTTAGATTTTTCCGGGCCCAGTTTAGCAACCAATTTCCGGGTTTTAGCTTCCATGTCGATGTACGGAGTTTTTGTTTCAAGGGCAATTTCGCGGGCAGCATTGATGTATGCACCGTGTGTATCTTTCAGTTTTCCCTTCCCGTCAAAATGCCGGCGGACAATGGAAGAACAAATGATTGGATTCGCACCTTTTGCACGTGTTTCGGTTATATATTTTTTCAATAATTGCCTGTAGGATGTGGAAGGATCGGTATGTAATTTTTCGGACGGCTTTTCGTCGTTGTGCCCAAACTGGATAATCACATAATCGCCGGGCTGAATGCTGTCATAAACAGCAGTCCAACGTCCCTCATCCAGAAAACTTTTTGAACTGCTACCATTTACCGCATGATTATGAACTGTTGCCTCACCGGTTACAAACTCGTTCATCACCATTCCCCAGCCGGTTTCGGGTGCTTTATCCGGATTTTTGTTTGCCATGGTAGAATCGCCTATCATCCATACATTTACCTTATCGGAGCTTTTGAATGCCAAGCATGTTAAGGCTATCAGGCCTATAGAAACAATTAATATCCTTTTTTTCATTTTTTATTTTATCAGAAACAGACTTCACTTATTATTAAAAAGCAACGGCACACCATTTACAATTACATTTTCAATTTTAATATCTTTATAATTGGTTTTCAATTCAGGGTCTTTTGCTGTAGCTTCAATATTTTTAAGCTGAATATTGGCAACCTGATCCATTGGATTTCCCACAAGTTCAGCAACGACACTACACTTCACTTTAATATTTGAAACGGAGATATTTCTAACAATAGCAAAGGGTTTTGCATTACTTCCTTCCAGGGTAAAGAATTGAGTCCAGGGTTTCATTTCGATGATACTTCTGCATCTTCCGGTTACATTTTCGATGCTAATATTTTCGAAAACCTGGTAGGTGTCCGGTCTCATTTTGAGTCTGAGCAACGGTACATCGCAATCGACTTTGCAATTACGCAACACAATATTTTTGGCATGTATACATTCACTTCCCAGTGTCAACACACCATGTGAATCGCCGAAAGTGCAGTTTTCCACCAGTATATCTTCTACTATTCCATTTTCAGAACGTTTATGAGCATCAAATCCTTTTCCACCCTTAATACAAACGGCATCATCGTTTACCGAAATAAAACAGTTTCTTACAGTCACTCCTTTACAAACATCTATATCGACGCCATCGGTACTGGGAGCTTTAACCGGTGAAAAAGGTGAACGGATGTCACAATTATCAATCAACACATTGTTGCATTGATACAAATGCGTTGTCCAAAATCCTGAATTATGAAGTTTTACATTCTCAATTTTCACATTGTTGCATCCCCAGATAAAAAGCAGACGGGGACGATGCACTTCCAGATTGGTTGCTGATTTTCCGATTTGTTTCATCGAATCGCGGTATGCCCAGAAGTATTTCCAAAATTTCAATCCATTACCATCTATTGTTCCCGGACCGGAAATACCAAAACCATCCACATGATAAGCATTCACCAATGCTGCATAATAATAAATGCTTCTCCCTTCCATACGTGATGGAATTAAAGGATAATCGTTTATATTATCCGAACCCTTGAGTTTAGCTCCATCCAGAAGTTGCAGTTTGGTGTTCGGTTTAAAGAAGAGTGCACCGGAGAGAAAAACGCCCTTCGGAATCACAATCGTTCCACCACCTTCATTTTCAGCTTTATCAATTACTGACTGGATTACAGTAGTATTCAGTTTGGTGCTGTCGTTACTTGCACCATGATCGGAAATTACATAATCTTTAGAGTTCGCGGTAAGCGTTATCACTGACAAGCAAATTGAAAGAATTAATTTATTCATACTATTGATTTTTTTAAAGGCGAACAGCCCAAACATTAATTTTCTTATTTATTGATTCATTTTTGAAGTAAACTTATAAACACCTGAGCCTACCTGATACACAGCTTTGCCATTTTCCATACGCAAGAACTTAATTCCGGTTGATTTAGCAGCCCGTTTGCCGTTTTCGTTAACCGTTCTTTCTTTGAAGGCAGGCACATAAACCGTTGCAATGGTGTTGGCCGGAATGATAATGTTGAGTGAAAAGATATCCATTTCACGTTTCCAATCAACGGCAATTGTTCCGCTCACCGTTTTATAAGATCCTTTCACCCATTTGAGATCACCAACCACAGTCGGTTTAATAATTATTTTTCGGAAACCGGCACCTTCATTTTCAACTCCGATTCCAACCAAATCATTGAAAAACCATTCGTTAATTTGTCCAAGCATAAAGTGATTTTGCGAGCCGAAGCTACCCACTCCTGCATCCCATTTTTCTGTTAGCGAAGTGGCGCCCATTTTTAGCTGATAACCATAACCCGGTTTTTCGGATTGATTATTCATATCGTAAATGACATCAGAATAACCCTCCATAGCCAACGCTTTGAGTAAAAATCGATAACCAACATCGCCTGAGGTAAAAGAATTCCCATGTTTGCGAATATCAGCGACAAGATTTTCAGCAATTTTTTTTCGATTTTGTGGATCGGCAATATTCAGAGCCAGTGGCATAGCAGATGTCGTATTCGAACCGGTGGAGTAAATCCCTTTATCCTGATTGTAAAATGTGGTATTAAACGATAATCGTATAGCTTCTGCTTTTTTCTCAAACAGTAGTCCTTCATCCGGTTTTCCAATGATATTTGCCATTTGCGCCATAATCAGATAATCATAGAAATAAATAGCTGTAGCAGTAAAAGCAACCGGTGTCAACTGTGAACCCCAGGATGGTTTGGGTCCAATATCGTACCAGTCACCCAATCCAAAATTCAGAATATTGTTTTGTGCCGAAGCATCAAGAAAAGAAAGATAGTGTTTCATCGGTTCATAGTATCGTTTTATCAACGAAATATCTCCGGAAAAGAGATACTGTTGCCAGGGAACAATGATAAACGCACTTCCCCATTCCGGTGAATTGCGGAATCCGTTTTCTTTTATTTCACTTCCGGCATGAAAAAATTCCGGTGCGATATTCGGCACGAATCCATCTTCCAACTGACTGTTATACATATCGTTCATGCTTTTTCCAAACAAAGTCGACAAATCGAAATTATATCTCAACGAAGGTCCGTTCAGGTGATATTGTTCGAGCCAAGGCATTTTTTCCCGATGCGGGCAATCGGTAATCACACTCATCAAATTACTACGTTGCGCCCAACGAACCAAATTATAAATGCGGTTAAACAAGTCGTTTGAACATGAAAAAGACCCAATTGCTGTAGCCGATGTGTGTACCACTACAGCATTTAAATTTTTCACGACCGGTAAAACAGTATCACCTTCGGCAGGAAATAATTCAACCTGCAAATAACGACCTCCCTGATAAAAAAACTTAGGAAACCAATTTTGGGTTTCATCCGATGATAAGATATACTGCCACCATGCCGGACGAACCCCATCTTGCGTGGCGGAAGCCCGATCGACCATTCCATCAGGTTTCAACAATTCAGCGGGAGTAATGCGGACATAAGAACCTCTTGGACCGCTTACGGTCAACTCCGGCATAATGGATGCATTTTGTCCCATATCATACACCCACAGGTTCGGTTGAATCTGAGTTATTTTTATCGGAATTAATGATTCAATAGCTTTCACCGGAGGTGCAGCGCATGACAATCCTTTCAGTCCGGCTTCGGAGGCCGTACAAAACACAGCAGCAGACCAATGATTATCAATTTGAAAATCGGGTTGGTTCCAACCAGCAGGCTCAATTCGGGCATCAAAGTCTTCACCACCAAACTGATTCATATACGTTACCGGTCCCGGAGCAACCTGCCAACTTTTGTCAGTACTTACCATTTGAACCGACCCATCAGCGTATTCAAGTTTTAATTGCAAAATAGCTTTCAGCTGACCATATGAATTCAGGAACTTCACATATCTTACCGAATCGGGTTGAATATTATACATCCCGTTACTTAGTATCATACCAATGGCATTTTTACCGGCTTTGAGTTCCCTGGTTACATCGTAGGTGTCGTATAACACCGTTTTGGGATAATATGACCAACCTGGAGTCAAGAGATAATCGCCAATTTTATTTCCATTTATTGTTAATTCGTAGTGCCCCAAACCGGAAACATGTACTATGGCGCGCATGAGTTTCTTTTCAGTCAAAAATTCTTTGCGTAACATCATAGAAGAATAATTCGGATCGGCAGGATTTGTTTCGTTAGCCCGAAACTCCACAAGGTTACGATTCAGGTTAAAATCTGAGCGGGCAGATTTATAAGTGTGTGCGTATTTTTCTGCACCCTCAGCCGAAATCCATTGGGCTTTCCAGTCTTTAGCATTAAGTAAGCCCATTGTCCACCGAGCCGGTTCGCTCCATGAAGATTCAACTCCATTTTCGTCCCAAACTTTTACTTTCCACCAACATTGTTGGCTCGATTGAAGTGGTTTACCCTTATATTCAATCTGGCCCATTTTATCAGATAATACTTTTCCTGAATTCCATAAATCTCCCACATTATTATTTAAAGCTTCAACAGACGAAGCAACTAATACCTCATAAGCAGTTTGGTACATAGCACGCTTTTCGGTGTCGGTTTTAATCGTCCAGTTTAATACGGGATTACTACCATCGATTCCTTGTGGATTAACACGGAAGTCACAACGCAAATCCACGGGAATTACAGCGGAATAAACAGTTGCCGTGATGAATACAAGTAAAATAGTAGTATATAATCTCAGTAGTCTCATAATTTATAGTTCAATGATATTCTTATTTTAGTACAAAGTTATTCTTAGACTTAATGCTTACAACTGCAGCGACAAGCCGGGTGTTAGTGCGGGATGGACCTGCCTCCCGTACTTTTCAGTTTTTACTTTACCTTCTCATAAAATTCCACTTCCACAATCCGCAATTGGCCTTTTGTATCTGCTGATTTTGGATCTTTAAATCCGTCGAGTTCTTTGTTCCCATTTACTTCAATCATGTTCTGGAAAGCATCTTTCTCCGTATTGGAACCGGTCAAACGAATGGTAACCGATTTTCCTTTGGTTGGCTTCACCGGAATGGTGATATATCCCAAACTTTGATCCGTGTTACCTTTCCAGACTTCTTTCCCATCCACCAGAATTTCGATGGGATAACTGCGCGAACGCCATCCTGAGAGTTTCAGGGAGACTTCGGAAATTAATGCTTTTTGAGCCAATTGACAGGTTATCCAACCGGTAGAAATTTTTCCATCGTTTGTCCACTCGCTCAATTCGTTATCATCATAACTCAGCCCTACTTTATCGGCATTGGAGCCCGCGGTTGCCGAAATAATGTCTATCGTTTTTCGCGTAACCTGATAAGAAGGCGTTGCAGGTGTTTCGCCACGCGAAAGATTTGAAGGTAAACCATCGTTTGGTAAAACCACATTCAGGCCGTTTACAACTTTTACCGGCGTACTTTCAAATGAAATATCCGCTGATTTAAGACCTTCGGCCGTTGCTGAAACAGTTATTTTTCCGGCTTCGGTATTGGTGCGAATTAAAACACGGTTTACACCACACTCGGCTGGTAATGTTTTGGATAAGATGTAATTATCAGGTCCCTGAGCAATTCCTCCACGCCATTCGGCAGGACCATTCAGTTCAAAAGAAACAAGCGGATGTATATCCGGACGGCGTTGACCTTTTGCATCAACAGCTTCAACCTGAACCAACACCATATCGGCACCATCGGCTTTGATGACAGTTGGTCTTTTGATGATCGAAAGCTTCAATGCAACCGCGTCACCGGCAGTCATTTTTATATCGGAGCTGACTTCTTTCAAGTCCCCTTTAGGGGATTTAGGGTTCATGTAACTGTTGGCTTTCAATGTTCCTGCTTCGTATTTCACATTTTTGAAAGTATGAAGAAAACTATAGCTTTTTTCACCAAAGCCCAGGGATTTACCATTCAAAAACAACTCTACTTTATCAGCAGGTGAAACCACCATCACATCCTTTACTGTACCGGGTGCATAATTCCAGTGTCCGATGATATAAGTGTGATAATTTTCAATATCCACCCATCCGTCCCACATCACCTGATGGGCAAGAAAAGCATCTTTCAGAATGCGCATCGCATCTGTCTCGCCACTGCGACGGTAATTTTCTTCACCACGGCAATGCGTGTTGGTGTCGGAAAAAACGATATTCAATCCACCCGAACTGACGCGTTTTCCAGTTCCCGGGCGACAAACGAAGTAGTCGTTCCAACGAATAATATCTTCTTTGGCAAACGAATCCTGATTTCGGTTATAATCACTGGCATCGGCTTTGTTATAGAGTGGTCCGGCACCATTTTTATGGAAAGGAGGAGTAAATTCATCCCAATATTTCCGTAAAGCTTCGTCGCGACAATATTCGGAGGCGATCAACGGTTTACCGGCACTTTTATTGATATACAGCATTTCACCACCATATTCGGCAATCTTACTGTCGAGCATTTCGCGCGCACCAATGGCACGACCACCAAACGGATCGTATAAATCGCGGATTGTTTTCATTTCGGCCATGTGTTCTTCGCTGATCGATTCATTTCCACATTCGAACAGAATAACACTTGGATTATTGCGGTTGTAAATGATGGCATCGCGCATCAATTCAGTGCGTTGTTCCCAACGACGCCCGGTAACATCTTTTTCGGCATCTCCGGCAGGAAACATCTGCATTAACCCTACCCGATCGCAGGATTCCACATCCTGTTTCCAGGGTGTGACATGCATCCAACGGACCATATTTCCGTTGCTTTCCACGATCAATCCATTGCTGTAATCGCTTAACCACGCCGGAACGGACATACCTACGCCCGGCCATTCGTTTGAAGTTCGTTGAGCATAACCTTTCATCTGAATCACACGATCATTCAGGTAAACCATTCCGTTTTTGAATGCTGTTTTGCGGAAGCCTGTACGGGTTTTCACCACATCCACCTGTTTTCCATCAATTTTCAAAACCGTGTAAACATTGTACAAATAACCGTAACCCCAACTCCAGAAATGCAAGTCAGAAACAGCCGCCGAAGCTGATAATTTTATAGTTTTATTTGGTTCAACAATCTGTTTTTCATTGCTAAAATGTGAAATTATTTTACCTTCCATATCTTCGACTGTTACTTCGTATTGAACAGTTTTGGACGTTGATTCTTCGTTTTTCACTTCCGATTCGGCATGGATTACCGCTTTCTTTCCTTTTATGTCGAAATTATTGGCATAAATATAAGTTCCGGTAGTTTTTAACATCGAATACAGTGGAAGTGTCTGGTATACTTTTCCGGCGACATGCATGAATACATTTTTGGGAATGCCACCGTAATTGGCATTGAAGTTTTTATTATTCCACTGAAAGGTGCTCCGGGTAGCACGTTCGTGATAATTCCAGTCGTTATCCACACGTACTGCGATGACATTTTCTTCGTCAAATTTAATTTTGTCTGAAATGTCGAAACCAAAGGCCATAACACCATTTTCGTGCAACCCGATTTTTTCACCATTCACATACACTTCAGCAGCATAGCGGACTCCTTCGAATTCAATAAAAACTTTTTTCCCTTTATCAGTTACAGGAAGTCTGAAATGTTTTCGATACCAAACCACGGTATCGGTCAGTTCAGCAATGGGCAAACGAAACGCTTCGTCTTCGTTGAATGCACGGGGAAGTGTTATTTGTTTCCAGTCGGAATCATTAAAGTCCGGATTTTGGGCATTGGAAATATCACCAATCTGAAGTTTCCAATCAGAATTGAAATTAAAAGTCTGGCGCATGTTACCATCAAAGTTGGGAGTTGCAAATCCTGAAATAACAGGAAATAAGCAAATGAGAAGGGAGATTTTTTTTAGCATAATGAAAGAATTACTACCCCTAACCCCTCCCGCAAGCGGGATAAATTGCGGAGAACTGAGTTAGGTTTGTTTATAAAATAAGTTTAAAATATCAATTGTAATTTCTCTTATTCCCCTTTAGGGGTTAGGGGTCTTAATTTCCATCCGGTTTTATTAAATTTACTGAAGGGCTTTCATACCAATGGAATTCAGTTAACGGATCGGGCTTTTTAGGATCAAAGATCGTATCCGGATCAATCAGATATTTTGAAAGTTCCATTTTATTTCGGATAATACTGGTTACGATACATCTTGCCAGTTCGTATGCACCATAAGGATTAAAGTGTGTATTGTCAGCCAATTCTTTTTCCTGACCGGGATAAGAATTTGCCGGATAATGAACAAATGCTTTTTTGGAATTCTCAGGTCCCATAGCTTCATAGAACTCTTTGCTCATAGCATTCAGGTCAATGAGTGGAACATTTTCTTCCGCTGCTGTCTGGCGCATGGCTTCGGGAAAATTTTCGAGTGTATTGATAATTTTTCCATTTTCGTCGAAGCGCCGACGGTTCATGGATGTTACCAAAACAGGCTTACCACCTTTTTTTCTGGCTTCGGCAATGTAAGATTTTAATTCATCTTTATAAGTAGTAAATGCATCCAGATGATTTCCACCCGCTTTCTGGTCATTATGGGCGAACTCAATAAATAAATAATCGCCGGCTTTCATTTGGCTCATAATTTTTTTCAGGCGTTTTTCGCGTTTAAAAGCCAACAAGGTTTCGCCTGATTCGGCATAATTGGCAACCACCACATTCGGCTTCAGAAAACAGGGAAACATTTGTCCCCACGAGGCCCAGGGTTCATACTCCTGATCGGTAACCGTTGAATTACCTGCCAGAAAAATAACAGGCAGGTTATCGACTCTTTTAATCTCAATGGACGAAATGCATGGATGCTCTCCGTTAAATTCAAGCGTCAACTTATTATCCCAGTTCAGGCATTTAAACTCACGTTCTTTGAGTTTTATTTTAGTAGCATCGTCGATTTTCGGAGTACGTACGTCAACAATAATTGTTTTTTTTACAATTTCTTTTTTCTCTGTTTTAATATTTTCAAGCATCAACCGGCGCGATTCGGCTTTTACAGAAGTTGAAGAACCTTCGGGTGAGCCACCCAAAGTAAGTTCTATCTGATAGTGACCTTCGGGTAGATTAACTTCAAAATAAAACGGTTTTTGGGACGCGACAAAAGGAATCTTTGAACCTTTGGCATTTGTTTCCAGCTTTCCTGATGGTTTCAGTCCAAAACCTGCGTCGTCGGTATATATTGCAGTAGTATCTACTTTTATTACAGCTTTTGTAATTCCGGTATCTCCGAACAAATATTTTTTTGTAAATCTGCTATCGCCCGCTTTAGCTGTGATTACACACATCATGGCAATAATTACGATCAGTATCCTTTTCACTTTTATTGATTATTATTTTTGTGATTGAATTATTATTTTTTCAGTTTTTAACCCTGCACCCGAAACCGTAAGTTCAATATTGCCTTGAGTGGTGGATGACTGAATTGTGACCACTAATTTTCCACTGAATGTTTTCATGGTTGGCAAATGAAACTGTTCGAGTGAAGTAGCATCTCCGTTACAAACAGCCCGGAACTTGCCGGCTCCTTTGGTTTTAAACTGCAATTGATTGGAAGCTGTTGGACAAGAATTTCCATTTTTATCGACAATAGTTGCCGTTACATAACTCAGGTCTTCGCCATTAGCGCTGATTGTTTTTCGGTCGGCTTCTAATTGGATAGCATAAGGTTTGCCGGCCGTAGTTACCGATTTTTGAGCCAATGGTTTGCCGGCATCATCGTAAGCCACAACTTTTATCGTTCCCGGTTCATATTTTACGTTCATCCACATCAGGCGGTAACGTTCAAGTTTTGAATCTTTATTTTTCTTCTGAACGCCCTGACTTTTCCCGTTTACAAAAAGCTCGGCGCTGTTGTAATTGGTATAAACAAAAACCGGTGTTACTTCACCTTCGCGTCCCGGCCAGGTCCAATGTGGCAAAATATGCAGGGTTTCATCCTTTGTATTCCAGCGACTACGATACAGATAATACCTATCTTTGGGTAGTCCGGCTAAATCGCATATACCAAAATAGGAACTGCGCGCAGGCCAGAAATTATCATAAGGCGTTGGTTCTCCAAGGTAATCGAAACCTGTCCATACAAATTCACCGATCACCCAGGGCTTATCATCCTGCATTACAAAATCATCCTCGGGGATATTTGACCAGCTGCAATAGTCCAAATCGTAGGAATAACATTGCAAATCGTCGTAGGTTTTATCTTTTTGTTTTAGCACAGGGAATTTATACACGCCACGGGAACTTACCGTGGATGCCGTTTCGGACCCTAAAAGAAAACCCTGCGGAAAACGTTTGTATGCATCTTCGTATAAATGAACACGATAATTTAGTCCCGGAATGTCCATGATAGCACCAAATCCGTTTTCCATCACTGCTTTCACCTGATCCATACCCACGGTCACAGGTCGGGTCGGATCTTCGCGGTGAAAAATATCCAGCAACCATTTGGCGCGTTTCACGCCGGCTTCACCCCACTGATCGGGAACTTCGTTACCGGCACTCCACATGACGATACAAGGGTGATTGCGGGTTGCGTGCACCAGATTTACCACATCTTTTTCGGCCCATTCATCAAAATAAAGATTGTAACCGTTTTTCACCTTTGGTTTTTTCCATTCATCAAAACTTTCGGCCAAAAAGAGAAATCCCATTTCGTCGCAAAGTTCGAGCTGTTCAAGCGAAGGCATATTGTGCGAAGAGCGTATGGCATTACAACCCAAATCTTTCAGGATAGTTAACTGACGTCTGAGTGCAGATTTGTTGATGGCTGTACCCAGTGGTCCCAGATCGTGATGCAGACAGACGCCTTTGAACTTAGTCACTTTCCCGTTCAGTTCAAAGCCTTTTTCGGCACTGTATTTTATGGTGCGAATTCCAAAACGTACTATTTCGGTATCTTTCAAGGTATTCCCCTGATACAATTGAAGTTCTGCGGTGTAGAGATAAGGCGTTTCCGGACTCCATAAACGGGGATTTTTTACAGCAATGATTTGTTCTGTCTCGTCGCCAAAACGATTGGAAACTATATTTTCGGCTACCACTTTGCCCTCGGTATCACGAATAAGCGTTTTTATAGAGAGGTTTTCACCTTGCACTTGTGAACGGATATTTACTTTAGCAATATTGTCAGAGACATAGGGTGTAGTGATATAATGCGCCCAATGTTTAAAACTCACGTTATTTTTCACGATCACTTTCACCTTGCGATACAAGCCGGCACCCGGATACCAGCGGGATGAAAATGAATTATTTTCCAAACGAACTGCAATAATATTTTCAGTTCCCGGTTTCAGGTAAGAAGTAATATCGAAATAAAAATAACTGTATCCGTAAGGCCATGTACCCACTTTCTCACCATTGACGAATACCTCCGCATGGCTCATTGCTCCGTCAAACGAAAGAATTACCTGCTTATCCTCTGTAAATTCCGGCAAACTAAGCTTTGTTCGGTACCAGCCCACACCAATAAATGGAAGGGCGCCAGTACGTCCGGTTTTTTCGGTGGCTGTTTTTTCGTTATTTTGCTCAATTTTCACTACCTGCATATCTATCTCTTTGTCGAAAGGCCCGTAAATAGCCCAGTCGTGAGGAACGGTAACAGATTCCCATGCTGCATCATTAAAATTGACTGCGGATGCTGATGCATTTTCTCCTTTCGAGAATTTCCACGAGTCAAGTTCCTTAACAACTGTCTGAGCTGAAATACTGACGTTATAAATCAGCAATAGCAGAAAAATGGTTCTTTTCATATTGATTTTCATAAAAAACTTTTTAAAATAACTGGTCTGAAGTTGGGATTTATATATCCTTTTTTTCGACAAACCAGCAATAGGAATTACTTCTATCTCAGTCTTATTTAATTTCAATTAGTACGGATCCTGATTTCAATTCCGGACAGTTTGCAGTTACGATTATCTTACCCGTTGTTGTTTTTGCCCGAACAATGGCAATACATTGACCATTATAAGTATGCCGTTCGGTAGCCTTATAAGTCTCGTGACTTGTCACATTTCCATTATCAACAGCAATTATTTTTCCGGATTCCGAAATACCGAATGATATGAGTTTATCGGCATTCGGACAAATGATTCCATTTGTATCTACCACTTTGGCAGTAACATACGAAACATCATCCCAGTCTTTTGTAATCGTGGATTTGTCGACAGTCAGAAGAATTGCTGCAGGAGCACCAGCTGTTTTCAGCTCGTCGGTTGCCACCACTTTTCCTGCATTCTTAGCAACTGCTTTCAATGTCCCTTTTTCAAAAGTAATTTCCCACGAACGTGGAGCATCATCTGCAGGTTTCATTTTCACTCCAAGCGATTTATCATTTAAAAATAATTCCACTTCATCGCAATTACTGTAAACTTCAATAGCAGCCTCATCGTAAGTTCCAAAATCCATTGGAGTCCAGTTTGCCACCCAGTCGCCTACTCCGGCATTATCATCTTTTCTCATGATATGAACAACCGGTTTATCGGACCACCAACTCTGACGTTGGTAACTCAATTGTTTCCAGCCACCGGTGCGGTCAAATAATCCTTTTTCGTAAGAAATGGATGGCCACTGGGCTTCACCCAAATAATCAAATCCGGTCCACAAAAATTGTCCCGACATAAAAGGATTATCGCGCAACATCAACCATTCCGCCTGACCATGACCGTTTTCAGTGCCCAGAACAATGCGTTGAGGCTTATCCAAATGTGCATTTACCAGCTCCCGTTCGCGATAATTCTGACCTACGATATCCATAATTTCTGCTAAACCATTCGTGTAAACTTTTGAAGAACCGGGACGAAACAAAGCCATAGTCACCGGACGACCGGGATCCAGCTGATGAACCAGATCCTGCTGATCTTTATACTTTTTGAAACCGGTAGAATCATTCAAATTGTCACGGATTTCGTTTCCTACACTATAAATGATGATGGAAGGATGATTTCTGTCGCGCAGCACCATATCGCGTGTATCCTTTTCCCACCAGTTGTTAAAATACAAATTGTAACCCTTCTCTCCACCGGGTTTAGCAACTGTCCAGGTATCAAAAGTTTCGTCCATCACCAGAAAGCCCATCCGGTCGCAGAGGTCCAGAAATTCCGGAGCGACGGGATTATGCGCGGTACGAATGGCATTCACACCCACTTCCTTCAATAATTCCAACCGTCGTTCCCATGCTCTCAAAGGAACAGCAGCACCCAAAGCTCCGCCATCATGATGCAGACAAACGCCTTTTATTTTTATATTTTTTCCATTCAACCAATAACCCGTGGCAGCTTCAAATTTACGGTCCCGGATTCCAAAAACGGTAGTTTGTTCATCCAACGTATTTTTTCCTGACTTTATCTTCGTAATTGCGCGGTACAGATTTGGTTGATCAATATCCCAAAGCTGAGGATTAACCAACTCCATCGATTGGTTTATGGTAAAAGATTTACCGGCAGGAATGGATTGTTTCGATTCTACAGTCTTAACCCTTTTTCCTGAAGGATCAAGAATTGTTGTTTCAAGCATCACAGCATTTGAAGCAGATGATTCATTATTGACTTTAGTCTGCAAATTCAAAGTAGCTTTTTTATCGCTTACCTGAGCCGTTGAAATATAAACGCCCCATTGATTGATATGAACCGGATTTGCTATAACCAGACGCACATGCCGATAGATACCGGCTCCGGTATAATAACGGGATGCAGGTTGCACAGAATTGTCGGCTCTGACGGCCAGGATATTGGTCTCCCCTTTTCCGAACTTTAAATGACCTGTTAATTCATAACTAAAACTGATATAGCCGTAAGGTCGTTTTCCCAAATGAAAACCATTGATCCAGACATCGCTGTTGGCCATTACGCCATCAAATTCAATAAAGAATTTCCGGTTGGCATCAACTGCTTTGACGGTAAAACTTTTTCGGTACCAGCCGATTCCGGCAGGTAAATATCCACCACCACGGCCGGTAGGATTAGCCTGATCATAATTCCCTTCGATGCTCCAGTCGTGCGGAACATCGAGTTTTTGCCATTTCGAATCATCAAACGCAGGGATTTCTGCCCCCGTGGCATCATCTTTCAGAAATCGCCAATCGGTATCAAAGTTCAGTATGCTCCGGGAATTTTCGTTTACTTTTTGTGCCTGAAGCGGTAATGCCAATGTAAAAAACAGGGCACAAAATGATAGAATCAAAGCAGATTTCAGCTTAAACATATAGTTTCAATTTTATTTTTTGTTTTTAATATTCTTTTTGACCAATACAATTTTTGGTTGCGGCGCTTTTTTCATATTTGTTCCCAGAAAAAAACCGGTATGAGGCGGTTGATTATAACCTACATTCTGAGTTGCAATTGCCAATCTGTATTGCGGATCGTGCATCAAGGTATAAATCCGGTGATTGGTTGGAATTGAAGTGGTATAAATACGCAGATTTTGATTATCAACCGTACGAAAAATAACTTCTTCGCGCCAGTCGCCGAATAAATCGGCACTCAATGCGGGTGTGGACTTTGATCCGTTATTCGCATAACAACCCTGAGCAGTGAAAATATTGCCTGCATTATATTTATCGATACGATTTCTATTCAACAATTCCCGGCTTAAATCTCCGTCCCACCAAATCAGGAAGTTCGTTGAAGTTGGTGAATTTCCAATTCTTTCCCCTTTTAGATTCAACAATCCATCAGAGCCGGAAAACCACATTTCGGCACCCTGGTTTGAAGGATCAATATCTTCGGCAACACCACGACCGACATCCATGTCCATAGCACCTTTGTATAACGGTTCTCCTGTTTTGGCATCATAAATAGCAACTCCGGGACCGGTTGTACCTTCTTCGATTTCATGGACACCAAAAACCTGAAGTCCCTTACGATCCGGAAAAAGATGACCAACATGGATGGCATCACCATGACGAAAACCGGTAGAGAACAAACCTTTACCATTATCATCGACAACCATTGAACCATAAATAATTTCATCTTTTCCATCGCCATCTACATCGGCAACACTTAAATTATGGTTTCCCTGTCCCGAAAAAGGATTTTCGCCATCTTTGCTGTCGAACACCCAACGCGAAATCAGTTTTCCATCACGCCAGTCCCAGGCAGCCAAAACCGACCGCCCATAATAACCCCTGCACATCACCACACTTGGGTGAACGCCATCAAGATATGCTACACAAGCCAGGAAACGGTCGACACGATTTCCGGTACTGTCACTCTGCCCGTTTCCTCCATGACCACTCCAACCGTTCAATGGATAACGATTTGGAATATAATCAGTTGTTGCAAGTGCTTCACCAGTTTTTCCACTAAAAATGGTGAAGTATTCGGGTCCGTCAAGAATTTTGCCATACAAAACACGAGGCTCTTTGTTCAAATATCGCCAATCTTTCGTTGAGTCACCGATCACTTTTCCGATGCCATCTATGGTTCCATCCGCCGTTTTACAGGCAAATTCTGCGATACCATCTCCATCGAGATCATAAACCATAAATTGTGTATAGTGAGCACCTTCCCGGATATTTTTTCCCAAATTTATTTCCCACAAGAATGTCCCGTCCATTTTATAAGCCTGGAAAATGGGAATTCCGGAGATACCCGGTGAAGGACTATCGATGCCACGGCCTGTTTGATGAAGAACGATATCATATGCTCCATCACCATCCAAATCACCCACAGAAACATCATTTGGGATATATCCGGCAGGCGTTTTTAGAGGGATATTGATATATTGCTGAGCCGGTGCGTTTGCTTTTAGGGTAAACGATTTGCTTGCTTCCTGTTCTTTGCCTTTTATTACCGCTTTTACAAAATAGGAATTATCGATCGTAAAATTCAATTTCCCATCCTGAAAATTTGTGCTTTCCTTAACCGGTGTTTTATTTAGCCTGACAGGTTTTTCATCGCCACTTTGACGATAGAGATTAAAAGAAATGCCATCGGGTTCTGTTCCCAGCAACCGCCAACCAATATATACCGAATCATTGGCATTCCGGATTGCAATGACTCCACGGTCAAGGTTTTCCATTTGCCGCTGAGCCATTAACGGAGATCCACTCATGAGCATACAGAACGATAAAACAACAAAATATTGGAAATTGGAAATTCTTTTCATTTGTCAATTTATTAATTCAACTTCTGTTTTAGAAATCAGAAACCCTAACAGCATCAGGGTTTCTGAAATTTTAAAAATTATCTGTTCTGAAATTTGGTGCCCACAAACCTGCTGTGTTTGATAGACTTGCAGGTGGATTTGTACCCCAGCAATATCTTACTGCAACAGGATTTGTTATTCCTGCACCTGAAACCACGATGGTTTTTCCAACAATTTTAGCATCGGCCCACACCCATTTTTTATCATCGCCGCAAATTGCAAATCCTGTCAGCTTACCATCTTTGGCTACCAACCCTTTTCCTACATGGTCGAAGTTCAGAATAATGGTATTTTTCTTAACCTTGTAACTTTTATACATTGGTCCCGAATATTCCACTTTTTCTTCATATGCTATTGCCCGCGCCGCCAGACCAAGGCGGTAACCGATTGCCTGTTTGTTTTTCGGATGTATGTTTGTTGGGTCATCACTTGCATTTTCAATAGCCACAACCATGGCTGTATTGGGAATCGAAAGATTTTGAACCTGTGCTTCACGAACGGTCATCATAGAATTCTCCATAACCGGTTTGTCCATGGCTTTACCATTATTTGCAAGTTGAACATACAGGAAAGGAAAATCACCCTGTCCCCACAAAGTACGCCAATTGCCAACAAGCGTTTCCATAATTTCGCGATACAGTTTTGCCGATGGACCGTTCGATTCACCCTGATACCATACCGTACCACGAATGGCATAAGGTACCAAAGGAGCAATCATACCATTATAGCACACATAAGGATTGTGTTGGTCGTGTTCCGGATTTGGATCGCGTGGAGCTCTGACTTTTTTGGGAGCCGTCACGTCACCAGCTGCAGCCTGGGCCGCCAGGAGATCACCCTTGTATTTTGATAAATCTTCACGAAATTTGTTCATCAAAACTGCACTATCTGCGGCAAATTTGTACCATTTTTCGTTATAACTATCGAGTAAAGGTTTCAGATTCGGACGTGCTTCCAAGGCCGGTTTGCTGATCCATGTTTCTGCCGTACTGGCACCATAAGCAGAAGTAATCATACCAATCGGGATATGCAGTTTTTGATAAATTTCACGGGCAAAAAAGTAAGCAACGGCTGACATATGCCCGACCGTTTGAGGAGAAACGACTTCCCATTTACCCATCGCATTGGCCTGTACAGTATTTGTAGGTGTGTAATCCACATCAAAAACACGTATTTGATGATAATTTGCTTCCGCAACTTCTTTTGCTTCGTTGAGAACACCACACCAGTAACGATCTTCTTTGGCCACGGTCATATCCATATTCGACTGACCGGAGCAAAGCCACACTTCACCCACATAAACATCGTTGATAGTAACTTTATTATCACCCTGAATTTCCATTTTATAGGGACCACCGGCTTTTTGTTTGGGTAACCGTACCAACCACTTGCCGGAAGCTTCAGTTGTAAAAGTTTCAACGGCTTTATTTAATGTAACTGTTACTTTTTCACCGGGATTGGCAGTTCCCCAAACCGGAATTTCAATATTTCGTTGCAACACAACCTGGTCGCTAAAAATAGTTGAGGGTTTTACATCGGCAAAAAGGTTTGTAGAAACCATAAAAGCCATTGAGAAAAGTAAAAATTTAATTGATGTGTTCATGATCGAAAAGATAATAAACTTATCCAAAGTTTAAAACGATGGATAAGTTAGAATTAATAATGTTAAACAAAAGAAGCCGACACCAAATATCGCAAATTGATATCGGCAAATCCTTTTTACTCCATATAGAATAATTCGGGCAAAGGAATGGAAACCGGCGAATTATCGGGATTTGTTTCCATAATATCGGCCATATACGCCCACCATTTTTTCACAATTTCTGTTGTTCCAAGATCCTGGGAACCACCTTCACCACTGTTTTTTTGAACGGCAAAAAGGATATTGGTCTCTTTATCCCAGAAAATGGAATAATCGCACACACCATTGTCTTGCAACAGTTTTTTTAACTCGGGCCAAATGGCATTGTGACGTTTTTCGTACTCGGCTTCGAAGCCCGGTTTCAGAAACATTTTAAAAGCTGATCTTGTCATTGTTTTTAGTATTTAGTTGATTGGTTAATTGGTTGATTGGTTATTTAGTTGATTGGTTAATTGGTTGATTGGTTAATTGGTTAATTTGAGTTTCGCGTTTCGCGTTTCGCGTTCCACATTCTGGTTTTTTTTGTTCTTTGTTGATTTGTGTTTCACGTTCTGCATTTTGTGTTCTGCGTTTATTATTCCAAATTTTGAGTTTTTTGTTCTGGTTCTTGGCTATTGTTTCTTGGCTCTTTGATGATTCGTTAATTGGTTGATTAGTTATTAGTTAATTCGGTAATTAGGTTGTAAGTTTAATATACACTGAAGGCAAAACCATTCAAATATGAATGAACTTGCCTACCGGCAGACAGGTTGGAAATCCCACCCTTGCGGATCCTTTCAAACTTTTTGAACCCCAATTAACCAATTAACTAATCAACCAATTAACAAAATATCAAACCAGGAACGCGGATCGCAAAACTTATTTCACCCCAAATATCGGTTCATTCGTTTTTTGTTCTTCCATATAGAATTGAACAGCACTGTCATTCATTTTTGGATGTGTATTTTGCAATAAACGGATCATTTCGCCGCCGGCTAATAACACTGGTCCGTAACCATGAGCCGCATATTTGTGCACCGGACGATAATAATAGTAAGCCGGATCGAAGCCCATTCCGGTCCCAACGCAAGTTCCATCCACTTCACCGGCTTCATTCACTTTCGTGGCTACTGCGTGCCATCCCAATACTGCCACCGGTCCGTAAACCAACGGGTCAATCCATCCTTTGTTGATGGCATGTGCAATACAGTAGGTATAAATAGCTGTAGCAGAAGTTTCTAAATAAGAATCGTTGCGATCCAGCAATTGATGCCAGAATCCTTCGCCAGACTGACAAGCCGCTATACCACGAATATGCGCTTTCAACAATAACAATGCCTTATCTCTTCCCGGATAATTTTCGGGTAACGCATCAAGCACTTCTACGTTTGTAAGTATTGCCCAACCGTTGGCACGTCCCCAGTGAAAAGCAGGATGTTCAGTCATTCCTTCCACCCAACCATGCCGATACAGACCTTTTTCTTTTATAAACATCCGGTCAGCAAAAAGTGTGAGTTGTTTTAATGCCTCATCATAATATTTTATGTCGCCGGTAAGCTTTCCCATATTGACAATTGCAGGAATTGCCATAAACATATCGTCGAGCCATACTGTGTTGTGTTGCGGGCGGTTGCGGGCAAAAATTCCATCTGCCAGGCGGTATTCTTTGTTCATGATATAATCGATATAATTATCAATAAGCGGACGGCCATTAAATTTCACACCGGCAATTTGTGCTTTTATCATAGCCGAACACATGGCACCGGCATCGTCCAACGCTTCGGGATGAAGAATTTGACGCATTTGAGGTTCAACGATACCTTCTTTCCGGAGTTTTTCGAAATAGGGTGCCACCTCTGATAAAAAGTTGAACCGGTCTGAAACATATTTTGTGTAACGGGCATCACCTGTGGTTTCGGAAGTCAGTAACATGGCGGCATAAGTTACACCCCATTCGTAACTCGCCAACCTGAAAGTTCCCCGCTCCAGCACCGAATTCTTATCAATTTTTGAGAAATCAGTTATAACTGTCTTTGTATCTTTATTGATAACTTTTGTTGGCGTAGCATTTTCGAGGAAAGTTAGCACCCGGTCGGTTACAACTTTGACTTCTTCCGGTTTTACAACACCGTAAGGCGTTTTATACTCGGCTTTCATCAAATGAAGCGGAGTATTGAAATCGTTTATTTTTTCTTTTGGAGAAATAGTTTGTGCCTGTGTACCAATTGTCAGGACACAAAATAAACCTAAAATTCGATAGTAAATTCCTCGTTTCATTCTTTTGCGATTTGTTTTTAGTTAATTAGGTATTGGTTAATTAGGTATTAGTTAATTAGTTATTGGTTAATTAGTTATTAGTTCTCTATTCTTTATTCTTCTATCAGACGTCCTGGCTCTTGGTTTTAGTTAATTAGTTATTAGTTAATTAATTATTAGTTTTTTATTCTACTATCAGACGTCCTGGCTCTTTTGCCTGTGCCTTAGCCTTTGATCTTTTGTCTTTGTTCTTTTGTCTTTGTTCTTTTGTCTTTGTTCTTCGTTCTTGGTTCTTGACTCAATCCTTCACAACCAGCTTATCGCTATTTTTCAACACAAACATTTCCGTAGCTTCCGGTTGATTAATCCGGACATTCCGGAAAACAGAACCGTGCACATCATCCAGTTGTATTGAAGGACGAAAATCAGCCTGCATAAAACTCACATCAACATTATTCAACTCCACGTTTTTAGCATGACGAATATAGAATGACGATGATGGAATAATGCCGAACATCCAGGGCTCAGGATAAAGCTTCTCACTTTCGGGTGGTACAAGTGCAGCTTGCTCTACAGTGCCGCCACCTCTATAGACTATCCGGATATTACTTAGTTTAATATCCTCAATAAAATGGCCTGGCAAACCGCTGATCAGACAGCCGTAGCGGGAATCGGCGTTATACACATTCACATTGTCAATACTGATGCGTTTCATGCTTCCAACCGCTGTACCTTCGGGGCTGCGCATCCGTGCGCCCAACCGCAAAAAGATGGGCGAATTGACTATATCGCGCATGGTTATATTGGAAATAACAATATCTTCAAGTATTCCGCCGTCGACGGTTTCTAAAGCCAGTCCACGGCAACGTTCAAATATACAATTGGAAATGGCAATATTTCGGAAACCACCGCTGGATTCGGTACCTAATTTGATTCTTCCGGTTACAAATCCCTGATCGGGTGCCTGAGGTTCGTCGCGCTTATAAGTTCCGTTCATCAGCGTTCCTTTGTCATATCCACTTACAAAACAATTGGTGATGGTCACATTTTCGGTGTCCCTGAAAAGTCCGAGTGCATAACTGGCTTTCAGCACAATGGCATCGTCCCAGGGCGAATTGACAGTACAGTTCGATATTTTCACGTTTCTGCAACAGTCGATATCCAGTCCATCCCGGTTGGTGTCAATTACCAAATTGTCTATCGTCAGATTATCGACGCCCGTAGCCAGTAAAGCAAAATGTCCGCACATAAGCATCTTCACATCGCGCAGCACCACATTCCGGCAAAGTTTTAGGCTGATTGCTTTATTGCCCACACCAGGCAGATGACTTTCACCACGGGTTAATCCTTCTCCGTTGATTAATCCCTGTCCGCAGATGGTTACATTTTCGAGATGCTCACCCCAGATCAGACTATTCTGCCAATGACTGTGACCAAAATCCTGGAACTTGTTGAATTCATTGGGTTCGGCAGCATCGTAACCTACTCCGTTTACCGGAAATGCGGCCAACAAAACAGCTCCGGCTTCCAGTTGTAAGGTAATATTGCTTTTCAAGCGAACAGAATAACTGGCATAAGTTCCTGCCGGAAAAATCACAGTTCCCCCACCCGCCAGTGATGCAGCATCAATAGCCTTGTTAATGGAAGGCGAATCGATCGTTTTTCCATCTCCTTTGGCTCCGTAATCTCTTACATTGTAGTAAGAATTTGCCTGAAGCTGAATGGCAAAAACCGTAAAAAGTATGACTATCAGTTTTTTCATATTTTTTGAAATAACATTATTAATATTTCCTGGCATAAAACACATTGGCACATTTTCATATTAGCATATTGGCTTCTTATCTCATCGTAACATCCCATACCTTTGTCAGTTTCGACTTTCCGCCAGCACCCTCAATTCCAAGGGTTACAATATAATGTCCTGCTTCTTTATACACATGTTGCGGATGTTGTTCGGTGGAAGTGCTTCCATCGCCAAAATCCCATTTCCAGGAACTGATTTGTCCAACCGATTCATCCTGAAAAGCTACCAGCCTGCGATGCATATCCAAAACCTGAAAACTCCATTTTGCCGCTGTTTTTTTAACAAATCCGGTTTCGAGCGGCATCAACCGGAAAATCCGCAGGTAATCGGCCTGACCGTACATGGTATGTTCTGCTGACAAATTCCAGAACCCATTATTTTTCGCTGAATTTACATCGTCGAAATCAATGACTGCCCAGCTCATTCCTATTTTTTTGTTTTCAAACAATAGTGAAGGTATCGAACGGGCCGGTTCAGTTCCTGCATAATCGAACGGGGTAATGAAAAATTCCAGTGTAAATTTGCCCTTTTCGCCTGCTTTAAAAGAAAAGTTGGAAGCTGAATTTGCATAAGGAAGTTCTTTAATCCAGGGTTGACATCCCCACACCATCGCCCAGTCTTTTTCTACCGCCGGCGTAAAAATATGATAGTTTTGTGCATGCACTCCATGCATCGAGAAATAAGCTTCTCCTTTGTCCATATCTTTTATCGAATGAAAACGGTCGATAAACGGGCCACCCGAACGATCGGCATCTACCACCAGTTCAAAGATATCAGCTTCCAGACCCGGTCGCGTGAAATCCCAATAATTGTCTGACGCTTCGTACAAGAAATAGATGCGGTTCTCTCCTTTCACCCAACCCACCTTCACGTGGATATCAGGTGTTGAAGCGTCTTGCAGCTTGTGTATACCGTTGTCGTCCCACATATCTTTTGTGCCAATGGCATACGATTCTGGGAAAATGTCCCAATCGGTAGCAACGCCATCAATCCGGGGAATAAGATTAGCCGGAAACTGAAAAACCTTGAATTCTGCTTCCGGATGAAGTGGTTGAGCGGAAATAAGGCCGGTACACATCAGCATTAAAAACAAAAAATGGCATTTGTTATTCTTGATTTTGATCATTGAAATTCATTGGAATAAAACCATTTAGCTTAATATTTTTCTATTTTGAAATAACCTGATTAAAAACTTCTTGTAAATGAGAATAGTCATAATCGGCTTCTTTAGTCTGACGATAGACGCAGATGTAATATTTTTTACCGGATTGCAACAGAAACTTTCCCGTTAAGGCAGGTGCACCGGTTTTTTTTCCGCTGTTAAAAAAAGCAAGCGGCGTAGTTTGCTGAAACGCATCGGAAAGAACACTTTCAGTCTCAACCGGAAAAATCAGGTTGATGGTTTTCAACTTCATACTTTCGCCATAAAAGACAGTTACATCATTGCGTTCCACTACAAAAACATTATCCTTACAAAAATCCGCTTTCAATCCGCTTTCATCCATACTTACCTGTTTGCCTGAAGCAGCTCCGTAAGCCCAGAAAAGTTGCAGACTATCCGGATTACCTGCAGCTTCAATTTCCAGAATCAATCCATCGGACACAGTCAGCGGAGCAGCTTTTATCCGCAACAAGCCTTTGCCGGTTAATTCATCTTTATATTCGTAGGTAAGTATGCCTTTATTATTGAGAAACTTAGCAGACTTTAATTGTTCCGGCCAACGGCTTTCATTGCCCGAAACAATTCCAAGACGCAGCGATCCTGCCATTTCCGGGAAAAGAAATGAGAATTGCGGAACTTTTTGAGCTACAATTTGAGAGCTGGTATTTTTGGTTTTCAGGGAAACAAAACCGGATGATTGGTCAGATGTAGTTCCGGCATTCAGACAAAATATTGCGGCAGCCAAAACTATCATTAATGACGCAGTTTTTTTCATCGTTTAGTATTTAAGGTTACTATGAGCGTATTATTTTGAAAAATCGGAAGTAATTGAGAATTCCCGGTTGCCGGAAGAGCCCAATTACTTTCATTTAACTTTCAGGATTTGTGATCGTTGACCGAAAAAAAATGTTTGGCGGCTATTTTTTTTTCAATGCTTTTTTAAGTTTGCATTTTTTCAAACCTTTGATGCCTTCAGCCACGGTTTTAGCATTCAACTGTGCTCCAAGCAACGAAGTATGCGTGTGATCACCCTGATACATAAGTTGAATAGAATCTTTTCCCATCTTGTCGAGCTTGTCAGCAATCAGTTGATTTGCATCAAGATATGGCACTTTCTCCATTGCTGCTGCTTCTTTTGTCCATTTACCCAGACCATCATTATTTCGGATAACCGCCAGACTATCTTTGGTGATAAACATATTGCGTGGAATATGCGACAGCAAAATCGGAGTTGCTTTTTTCGCCTTTACATCGCGGGCATATTTACGCATGTACCACCCAAAACTGTGAACAGTTTCCGGTTTACCGGTAACTTCCATAATAACTGTAGTATCATTATCACCATTACCTTTAATTGAAGCTCTGGCACGACCTACATTGAAAGAACCACTGTCGTTGTGTCCAAACTGAATCAAAACATAGTCGCCCGGTTGAACAGCCGACAAAACTTTATCCCAGAGTCCTTCGGATATAAAAGTGCGGCTACTGCGTCCACCCAAAGCATGGTTCTCAACCGATACTTTGGTGGTGTCAAACATATCGCTCAAGAAATGTCCCCAGCCCCATTGTTTATTGCTGCCATCATCTTTTCCATTTTTCATGGTAGAATCACCGATCGTGAAAACAACCGGCCGGCCTTTTTTTCTGCTGGAACCGGGAGCTCTTCCCCGAAGTGCTTTTGCCGGATCAGCTCCGGATTTTATTCCCAACAGATCTTCACCTGTAATCGCAGTTTTGGTTTGTTTGTTGATTGTGTCCTGTGCTGAAACAGAAATTGTAAACAGCAACATGATTCCCGCAAGAAAACTCAATTTTAATGATTTCATTTTTTTAAAAATTTAAGGAGCCAAAGGGATCCGCTAAAGTTATCAATTCAACTTTAGCTGATTCTCCAAAAACAACCTAATTATTGGTATAAATAATTTTGATATTAAATCCTGAATTTAAGTATTTGAGTGTTCGCTATAATTTTTACAAAAATCGGAAGAATTGCTCATTTTGGGAATAGAGAAATGTACTTTTGTATTAAAAAACATACATAGCATCTTCAATTCACGGTAAAGATAGAAAACAAAAAGATATTTTTCTTTACTTTACAGTCTCAAATAAAAATATTATGAAAAACCCTTGCCTCCAAATTATCTTTTTACTTTTTTTGGCTAATCTGTTTCTGGTAAGCGGTTTTAATATTAACGCCCAAAACCGGGATATATTCAAGCTTGTTAGCACAGAAAAAAAAGCCACTATTTGTATCGATAAAAATGAACTATCAGTTGTTCAAAAAGCAGCCGGAATGTTTCAGCATGATGTTTTGGAAATCACCGGACAAAAACTCAACATCCTGAACGGACTTGAGAAAAGAGGGTCGGTAATTGTAGCCGGAACGCTCGGACAAAGCAAACTGTTGAAACAAATCATCCAAAAATACAAGCTTAAAACAGATTCTGTTCAGGGGCGCTGGGAAGGATTTTCAATACAAATTGTGGAGAGAAAAGAGGGAAATCTTATGGTTGTTATGGGAAGCGACCGGCGCGGAACGGCATACGGCATACTGGAACTTTCACGTATGATTGGCATTTCGCCCTGGATTTGGTGGGCAGATGTGAAGCCAACTCAAAAGAAAGAACTTTCCATAAATCTTCCAAAACAGGTTTTCCAAAATCCATCCGTGCAATTCCGCGGCATTTTCCTCAACGATGAAGACTGGGGATTGAAACCCTGGGCATCGAAAACTTTTGAACCTGAAGTGGGTGAAATCGGACCGAAAACTTATGGCAGAATTTTCGAATTATTATTACGACTTCGTGCCAACACCATCTGGCCGGCCATGCACGAATGCACAACCCCGTTTTATTATGTAAAAGGTAATGCTGCTGTGGCCGACAGTTTCGGAATTATAATCAGTACCTCGCATTGTGAACCGATGATGCGCAGCAATCCGCTGGAATGGGATCATAAAACCCGTGGTGATTATAACTTTTTTACCAATAAAAAAGCTGTAACTGAATACTGGAACGAACGGCTGACCGAAGTTTCGAATTACGAAAACATTTATACCGTGGGGATGCGCGGCATTCACGATGGGGCAATGGAGGGCGCCAAAAACATTCCACAACAGGTGGAAGGATTGACGGATGTTTTTGAAGTTCAACGTCAACTTCTGAACAAATCACTCAATAAAAAGGCTGAAGAAATTCCACAAATTTTCATCCCTTACAAAGAAGTACTTGATGCGTACAATGCCGGGTTAAAAGTTCCGGATGATGTCACGCTGGTGTGGTGTGACGATAATTACGGTTATATGACCCAACTGAGCAATGATGCCGAGCGTAAACGCAAGGGCGGTTCCGGTGTTTATTATCATATTTCATACTGGGGACGGCCGCACGATTATTTATGGCTCGCAACTACACAGCCTTCACTCATTTGGTACGAAATGCAAAAAGCCTGGGCGTATGGTGCCCGTAAAATCTGGATACTGAATGTGGGCGACATAAAACCTTCAGAATACCTCACCGAGTTTTACCTCGATATGGCCTGGGATATCAATTCGATAAAGTCCGATTCGGTTTCCAAACATTTAGAAAACTGGATGGGCAAAACCTTTGGAAGGGAAAACGCGACACCGCTTAAAAACATCATGGATGAATATTACCGGCTGGCTTTTATCCGTCGGACGGAATTTATGGGTTGGAGCCAAACGGAACCGACTACGAAGGTAAAAAGTACCGAACTTAATTTTTCCGAATTTGGTGACGAAATTGCAACCCGGCTGAGACAATACGACCGGATTGAGAAACAGGCGGAGACATTGGCGGATCAAATTCCATCCTCGCTGAAGAATGCTTATTTTGAGCTGGTTAAATATCCTGTTTCGGGTGCAGCAGAGATGAATAAAAAATGGATGAACAACCAATACGCGAATTTGTTTGCTGCAAATCAATTGCCAGAAGCCCAACCTGCAAACCAAAAAAGTCTGCTAGCCTGGGAGAAAATTCAACTCATGACTGCTTATTACAATGATTCGATAGAAAACGGCAAGTGGAAGTTGATGATGTCCGCTCAACCACGGAAGTTGCCGGTATTTGACAAACCCACTTTACCGGATGTTAAACCTGTAACTGATAAATCTACTGTATTTTGGCCGGAAGAATCTGACAAACCCATGGCAAAAGGTGATACCGCAAATTTGGTGCTGGACAATTGCACAAAAGGAATTTATTATTTCAACAGCGATTCATTCTCCATTATGCATAAACCGGAATGGCTTTCGGTAGAGCGCATTTCAACCCGGGAAGATGGAATTCTACCGGCCAATAAAATGCTTTTGAAAATGATACCGAAAAAAATAAATGGCAAATCGGCGGAAGGAATATTGACTTTAACTTCAAATAAAAACCGGTATTATATTGCAATTAAAGGTATTGTCGATGATTCTTCAGATCAAAATGACCGAAGTATTCGCCTGAATGCTTCGGAATTTACAAAGAATATTACAAAAGCGTCTGCTCACTGGCAAGTAATGGAAGGATTGGGTTACAGCAGCTCAGCCATGGCATTGCAACCTTTTAATGCAAAACCGGAAGCTGATATTACGCAAAATCCATCGTTGGAATATGTATTTTCCATTGAGAAAGCCGACAGTGCAATGATTCTTTTTTACCTGCTGCCCACGCACCCGACAGACAGCAAAAAGCCTTTGCGTATCGCTGTTTCTATTGATGGAAGTACACCCAAACTATTCAATATCAAAACGGAAGGAAGAAGCTCCACCTGGAAAATTTACAAGCTACGCAATCAGGCAATTGTGAAAACTCCCTGGAAGTTCGACACGGCAGGCAAACATACTTTACGCATCTTTGCAGTTGATCCGGATATTGTCATCGACCAGTTGATGATAGATTTTAAAATGGACAGAAGCATTTATGGAGTTGGGGAATGATAAAAAAATGAATTATTAATTCATTAACAACTTAATTAATCTGAAAAGGCTTTCCTGTTAACAGGTAAGCCTTTTCATTTCTAATAGAATTTTCAAAAATCCGGATTATCAAAGCTTTAATTTATAGGCATTTACTTTATTATCCTGAAAAGTTGGAACCAACAATAATTTCAGAGCCGGAATGTAACCCAGATCGGCAGCGTTGATATTCAATGACGAAGTATTCAACAGTTTTTCTACACCTTTACCTACTTTTATCAGTTGAACCGATCCTTTAAAGTCGGAAGTTACAAATAAACCGGGAGCAATTTGCTCAATACCATCCAGATAACCAACCTTTTCGGCCAATACCGTTATCGCTTTTGTCTTTTGACTGACAGCAATAAAATTGCCTTTGGAACCCAGATACAGCAATTCTTCTTTTGCCAGAATGCCATTCATGCCACCCAGTTGATTGCTTTCGAGAAACACTTCGAGTGAATCTTTTCCAACATAAAAAATACAGTTTCCGTCCGAATCGGAAATATAAATCCGGCCGTTGGAAGCCACCGTCACATCATTTAAACTCTTCGATTTAGAGTTGCGATAGGTTTTCAGCAATTTAGCTGTTTTCAAATCGATCTCTAAAACCCGGTCAATGTCAGTGACATAAAGTTTTGTTTTTGTGCAGGCAATCCCTTTTGCTGCATTCAGGCCTTTAAACCATTCTTTTACAATAATTTCACCTTTAATGTTCAGTTTAGAAATATAACCCACACCATCTTTAGCATCGTGTTTACCAACAATATTCGAGACGTAAATGGTTTGGTCTGCCTCATTATAACAAGCTGATTCCGGAACGTTTAAACCTGCAGAAGCACTCCACACTTTTTCGAGTTTTGGACTCACGAAAGCATCCTGAGCTGAAAGTTTATTACTGTTCATAAGGGCTATAATAGCCAGGATAGAAATTACTGATGTTTTCATAAAATAATGTTTAGTTGATTATTACAAAACAATTTCCCGTTAAACTAATTATACTTAGTAAGTAAGTGGAATAATCTAATGTCGTATTTTTTTTTGCCACATAGTTTCACAGAGCTGACATAGAAACACATAGCTTAAAAACCAGTCAACATAGAAAAACATAGTAATAATAAGTCTTTTTCCAGTTCTTTTTTAAATCTATAAGTCTTTGGCTATGTGTTTCTATGTTTACCAATAATAAGCGAATTGTTCTGACATCAAGGAATTAAAACTATGTGTTACTATGCGAAAATACTATGCGAAACTATGTGTCAAAATTCAAATACAGTATCATGAAATGACTGTATAATATGAGACATTTTATTCAATCTACTACTTATTGATGCAAATCTTTGGCAAAAATACAATACTTTTGCAATTCAACAAACCTGATTGAACATAAATTTAAAATAAACGGTTATTAAATTCCCGGCATAACTTCAACACCTTAAATGAATAATCATATGAAATACAAAACACTTCTACTAATTTCGCTTTTCAGTATTTCGCTTTTTGCACAAACCGGAACCGTTCGCATTTCGGTTGACCTCACCAGGGAAAAAGGACCTATGAAACCGGTCTGGGCATGGTTTGGCTATGACGAACCGAACTATACCTACATGAAAGATGGAAAAAAGTTATTGTCTGAACTTGCATCCCTGAGTCCTGTTCCGGTCTATGTTCGGGCACATAACCTGATGAATACAGGTGATGGGGAAGCTTCCCTGAAATGGGGTTCGACCAATATGTATACCGAAGACAAAGATGGAAATCCTGTTTATAACTGGACGCTTATCGATTCCATTTTTGATACCTATGTAAACCGGAAAATGAAACCATTGGCTCAAATCGGCTTTATGCCCGAAGCATTATCCACCAACCCTCAACCTTACCGCCACAGTTGGAAACCGGGTGCGAGATATTCTGAAATTGAAACCGGCTGGTGCTATCCACCAAAAGATTACGAAAAATGGGCTGAACTAATTTACCAGTGGGTGCGCCATTCGGTGGATCGTTACGGACAAGCTGAAGTGGAAAGCTGGTACTGGGAATTGTGGAATGAATTCGATGGGGCTTACCTTAAAGTACCGGATAAATTTAATACTTATTGCAAAATGTACGATTATGCTTCTGATGCGGTGAAACGTGCACTTCCCACAGCACGAATCGGTGGTCCGCATACAACCGGCGGAGCGGCAAAATTATTGAAAAAATTTATCACGCATTGTCTGAAAGATACAAACGCGGTAACCGGCAAAATTGGAGCACCGCTGGATTTTGTTGCCTTTCATGCCAAGGGTTCACCACGTGTAATTAATGGCGTTGTGAGAATGGGCATGTCAAGCCAACTCCGGAATATGAACGACAACTTTAAGGTAATCGCATCATTCCCCGAAACGAAAAATTTACCGGTAATTATCGGCGAATCCGATCCCGAGGGCTGTGCTGCCTGTGGAATGCAAACCAATCCCGAAAATGCTTACCGCAACGGAACCATGTACTCGAGTTATACCGCTGCATCGATAGCACGCGAATACGATCTGGCCGATTATTATGGTGTCAACCTGATTGGTGCTGTGAACTGGTCGTTCGAGTTTGAGAATCAACCCTGGTTTTTTGGTTTTCGCGATCTGGCTACAAATGGCGTGGACAAGCCGGTTTTGAACGTTTTCAGAATGCTGGGCATGATGAGTGGTAAGCGGGTGGAAGTCTCGGGAGATTTGGCTTATGATTTCAAAGCGATTCGCGATTCAAGTGTCCGGGGCGAACGTACCGATATAAACGCATTGGCATCGAAAGATAAAGACAATGTTACAGTTTTACTCTGGAATTATCACGACGACGATATTCAGGGAGCCGGCTCACCCGTTGAGTTGACGATAAAAGGCATCAACCAAAAGAAAGTGATCCTTACTCATTACCGGATTGACAAAGATCACAGTAACTCGTACGAAGTCTGGAAAAAGATGGGTTCTCCCCAAAATCCGACAAACGATCAATTCAATATCCTGGAAAAATCCGGACAACTGGAACTTTTCACCGAACCCAAAACTGTGAAAACAAAAGACGGGGAAATAAAAATAAAATTGCAAATGCCACGTCAAGCGGTTTCATTTATAAAGATAAGTTATTAATAAACAGGCTGACAACGATAAATGATATTGTTGGAAAGAATTGGAAAAGCCGATAGATTTCCAATTGCTTTACAATACAATTTTCTCTGATCATTTATAGAAATGCTGAATTAAAGAATTTGATTATCCTAAAACATCCTAATGAATTTATCATATGGATCGAGTAACCGGAAACGGGTTTCGCGATTTCCAAATCGCGTGAATTGATATTTAAACGCGGGATAGTATTCGCGGGACCCGACTTAACACCAATTTTTCTATTTATTAAATCACTTTACGGATTATCATTTAAAGAATTACCGTTCTGTTAAGAGTATATTACGATTTCATTAACCGTACTTTTTTCTATAAGAAAGTACATAACTCCATTTCCATTTATGTTGAAATGTAGTTTCTTTGCTGTATAAAATTGTCAACTCTAAAAAAGCGGGATCAAAATTTATCTGATTTTGATCGCGTTCACTAAATCTGTGTTATGAAAAAAAATTACTTGAATTTCAGACCAAATCTGGTCTTGCTGCTGTTTCTGCTTTTAACATCCGGTTTATCGGCTCAACGTCCGATGGAAAAACTCGACAGGAGTGTAACAGCCCAGAAAGTTACGGGTGGTGTTTATGTCAACTGGCGCATCACAGCCGATGAGTGGTATAATACCTCTTACAGTTTATACCGCGATGGAACAAAAATATTTGAAACAACTACGATTGGTGCATCCAATTATTTGGATGCTGCCGGAACCCTGGCATCGAAATATACAGTTTCTAAAGTAAAAAATACAGTGGAATCTGTTCAATCGTCTGCAGCCTCTGTTTTATCAAAAAACTATCTCGAAGTGGCGATGCGCAACATCAAAACGCTGGGCAAAACCGGTTATTATCTCAATGATGCCACCACTGCCGACCTCGATGGTGACGGTCAGCTTGAAATCATCATCAAGCGAATGAACCGGAACTGGGAAGCAAGCTGTGCAGATTTCACCTATTTTGAAGCCTATAAACTCGATGGAACATTTATGTGGGCAATAGATGTTGGTCCAAACATAACCATGGATGTGGAAATTAATATTGCAGCTTTTGATTTTGATGGTGATGGTAAAGCTGAAGTTTTTATGCGATCGTCGGACGGAACAATTTTCGGACTTGATAAAAACAACCAAAACGGAACGCCGGTCGGTGACCGTGATGGTGATGGCTATACAAATTACCGTCAGGCTCCTTTCAACGGAATTGGAGGTGATGGATTTATGAACGCCGGACCTGAATATCTTTCATTGATTGATGGTATGACGGGTAAAGAACTTGATTGGGTGAATTTTATCGCACGGGGCAGTTCAAGCGATTGGGGTGATAGTTACGGACACCGTGCGAATAAATTCTTTTTTGGCGCACCCTATCTTGATGGCAAAAAACCAAGTTTATTTATCGGACGTGGTATTTATACGCAAACAAAGATGCAAACCTATGATATTGTGAATAAAAAATTGGTTGCAAAATGGTTTTGGGAGTCAGGAAATTCTTCGGCCAGACAACTGGGAAAATGGGATGAAACATCAAAAACCTATTTTGGTCAGGGTTATCACAACTATACCATTGCCGATGTAGATGATGATGGAAAAGATGAAATTAACTGGGGATCGATGACAGTTGACGATGATGGCAAACCACTTTATTCAACCGAGTTGGGACATGGCGATGCCCAACATTACGGAGATTTCGATCCATACAGAAAAGGTCAGGAAATGTTTGCCTGTAACGAAAGTAAACCCGGAATAAATCTGAGGGATGCTAAAACAGGTAAAATGCTTTACCGGAAAGTTGCCTCCAGCGATGTCGGACGCGCAGGTGCAGGAAATATTAGCGATAGTTTTAAAGGAGTAGAGGTTTGGGGAAATGGTGTCGGACTTTCGGCAACCGACAGAGTTGAAATGAGTAGTTTTGGTGTAGCCGAAAATTATTCTGTTTATTGGGATGGTGATTTACTTCAGGAACTTTTGGACCATTCAGGATTTTCTACCGGTACGGGTGTAGGGTATGGTGCCATTACTAAATTTAATGGTTATGGTAATGTCACAACTATTTTATCAGCAGATGCTTATTCATGTAATTATACCAAAGGAACACCTTGTTTGCAAGCTGATATTATGGGTGACTGGCGCGAAGAAGCAATTTGGTGGCGTTCGGACAGTATGGCTTTGCGCGTTTACACCACTCCAATAGCAACTACCAACCGGATTTACACCTTGATGCAAGATCCTCAATACCGTCAGGCTATTTGCTGGCAAATGTGCGGTTATAATCAACCTCCTCATACCAGTTTTTATCTGGGAAGTGATTTCCCGACTCCCATTCCTGCAAAATCGACCAATGGGAAATTGGTTTGGAAAGGAAACACTGCAACATTGGATGCTGCTACCGCCAACTTTATGAATGGCGATGATGCTGCCGGATTGATAGCAGGAACAGCAACGGGCGTCACATTCAGTACTGGCAAAAGTATTTTACTTGATGACCGTGGAATAATTAAAACTTTAGATTTAACAAATAATATTGAGCCTGAATTATTAATGGTATCGGGTAACGATGATTACTCAATTAGCGGTTCCGGGATACTCAGGGGAAGCATGATATTAGACAAAACGGGTGAAAATACATTCACTTTAAATGGAACACATACTTATACAGGCAAAACAGATGTCTGGGAAGGTAATCTTTGGTTAACAGGTAGTTTGACAGCTTCGCAGGTAACTATTCGTCGTCATGCAAACTTTGGTGGAAATGCTACGCTTGGAAACGGACTGATTACAGAATACAACGCCGGCCTTTATGTTGGCGGTCTGAATCAGGCTGACACGCTGAAGATTACAGGAAATCTGAATTTAGTAACCGGTGCAAAGTTGGTTTATGATTTGTCTGACAATCCGAATGAGGTATCCGGCACGAAAGGTGTTACATCTTCATTCAAAAATGATTATCTTCAATTGAACGGAACTTTACTTATTGGTAGCGGTTCGATCATAGTGATTAATCAATTGACCGATTCACTAACTCCCGGAAAATACTTGTTAATGAAAGCCGATGCCGTAAGCGGAACTTTATCATTGGTAAAAATTCAGGGTACAGGTGGAAAATCAGTTGAACTTACGTACGATGCAATTTCAAAAGAACTTTATCTGGTAGTAAAGGGAACACGAAGTGCAGGTAAAGTTTCCTGGACAGGAAAAACCGATGCCAACTGGAATATAGCTAAAACAGCCAACTGGAGCAATGAAGGCTTTGCGGATATTTTTGTTGCAAACGACAGTGTATATTTTGATGAAACCGGACTTAACCGCACAATTAATTTAGTTGATAGTTTACCGGTATCGTATTTGGAAGTAAACAACAATCTGGCATATACCATTGGAGGCACAGGCGTTTTAACCGGCCCAATGAACTTATTAAAAACCGGAACGGGAAGTTTAACAATCAATACCCGAAACAATTTTACCGGAAAAACAATAGTTGAAGGTGGTTCACTTATTATGAAATATGCACCATCAGCAACGAATAACGGCGGTATTGGTACAAATTCGACAGCTGTTGCTAATTTTGTAGTGAAAGATAGTTCAATAGTTCAAATTACAACTGCCAATGAAATTACCGATCGTGGCTTAACTGTAGCAGGTACAGCAGGTGGATTATTGAATGTCTCGGGAGCTTTGTATTGGAATGGGATAATTACCGGAACGAAACTTACAAAATTTGGTTCAGCAACATTATACTTAGGAAATAACAATTCAGGTCTGAATGAAACCGTTCTTAAGGCAGGAACAATAAAACTGAATACCAATGAAGCCGTTTCTTATGGTGTAGGTAAAAAAATCACTCTTTTGGGTGGGACATTGGAAACCCTTAATTCAACTGGTGCTTACCTGACCAGCAACAATGCGATTGAAGTTCCTGCGGGATATTCTGCAACCATTATTGGTGGCGCGCGTTGCGAAAACAATGGAGCACTTACCGGTGGAGGAACACTCAACTGGACTTGCGATTATATCCGGGCTTATATGAATGGAAACTGGTCGGCTTTTGCAGGGACTTTGAATATCAATCCAAATGGTGCCAACTCAACTTATGAAAACCATTTTATTGTAAACAACAGCAATGGTTTCCCCAACGCATCTGTAAGTATTGGAACCGGAGTAACGATGTGTTATAAAAACGGAACTTCCGATAATGGAACCACAACAATAAAAGTTGGCATGTTAAGTGGTGCCGGATTGTTCTTTAATGCCGGTCTCGAAGTGGGATCTTCAAATACCAACGGTTTATTCTCCGGTATCATTTCGGGTGCAAGCTCTGTTAAGAAAGTAGGAACCGGACTCTGGATCGTTACCGGCGCAAATACATACACCGGAACAACAACAGTAGCAGACGGAACGATGAATTTAAACGGAAGTCTGGGCGCTGGAACGGTGAATGTATTGGATGGTGCTTTATTGAATCTTATCGGTTCAACTGCCGGTTCGGCGATTATCTCAAATGGAGGAACTCTGAATTTAGCCGGTACAGTTGCATCCTCATTGGCCAATAGCGGAACTTTACGCGGAGCGGGAACTGTAACCGGGGCTGCAAATTTAGGGTCCAACTCAACGACCATCCCCGGCAACACATCAATCGGCACGCTGACTTTTGGCAGTAATGTCACCATGAACAGCTCTGCGACTTTATCGATGCAAATTGTAGGAAGCGGCTCAACCAGTTGCGATAAATTGGCAATTGCAGGGATTTTCAATTGTAACGGTATATTAGATGTTTCACTTAGTTCGGGAACATTGACAAATGGTGCTACTTATCAATTAATAAATGCAGCCGGCGGTATTTCAGGGACCTTTACCTCAATCACTTTGCCGGTTCTCGATCAGGGACTTGAATGGGATTCGACCGAATTGTATAGTACCGGGACTATCAAAGTAGTAAACAGTACAGGTTTTAAAATTCCTGTTATTAAAACTGGTGTTAAACAAAATCCAACAACAGGAATTTTCCGGATTTATACGGATTATTCGGCTTTCAATTTAATCGTCTATGTTACCGATTTACAGGGACGGATGGTTTACCAGTCGGGAGTGAGTAAAAATGGCGAAATGTTCGAAGTTGATTTAACGAACCAACCTGAAGGAATTTATTTACTGAAAGTAATTTCAGACAAAGAAAGTTCGAATGTACTGAAACTAATGAAATTATAAATATATTGATTTTAAAACAGGTTAAAAGAGCTGTTCATCCCAATGGATTGAGCAGCTCTTTAATTTTCCGGAATTTTTATAAACGGTTTAATTTATTCAATTATTTCCGGTTCTTCTGCCTCATCTTGTTTGTACCAGTTAATTTTCCGGGAGAAATACATAATGATTCCCAGAATAATAAACAAACCGATGCTTCCTATCAGTAAGGCTATATCTTCCAATTGTAAAACAACATACAGGAATAAATACAAAACACCCAACACGACCGTCAAAATACCGGTCTGCGTTTTATTTTTAAATATTGAATGTGCATACACTGCTATCAATCCGATTGTTGCGATACTGGCTAACAGATAAGCAATGCCAAAATTAAGTTGCTCAGAAATTGACAAAAGCAAACTGTAGAATAATATTAAGGCGATACCAACCAGCAAATACTGAATCGGGTGAATTTTCTTTTTGGTAAGCACTTCTACAAAAAAGAAGACCACAAAGGTAAGTGCGATAAACATAAATGCATATTTTGCCGAACGCATATTTTGCTGGTAATGATCAAGCGTATCCACCAGATTCACTCCAAATGAACTATCATCAAAGGATTGAATTTTATTATCAGTCCAGGCTTCAGGTATATTCCGGTTAAAATGGAGGATATTCCATTTAGCATTGAATCCTTTGTCGTTCAGACTGTATTCGGGTGTAAAACTTCCGATAAATCCCGGTGCACTCCAGGCTCCTGCCATTTGCACCTGTGTTGTTTTGCCTAACGGAATAAAATTGATATTACTACTTCCGTTCAACTTCAGATTGCACCTGAATGACAGGGCATTTTGAGATTGGAGTAAATCAGGATTTTTTATGGCAATAACCAATCCTTGTCCGATAACATCAGAAGTCCCTCCCGTTTCAGCCACAAAATGAGAACCATTGAAAACAAAATCCAGGTTATTGGTTATACCCCGTAAATCCGAAATGCCGATCCGGATATACGCAGCTTTCCAGTCTATCAGACAGTTTGCGGGCAATTGAATGTCTAATTTTTTAAACTTACCCGAAATATCCATTTCACTTTTGTACAGTATCGATTTATAAATGCCATAATGCCGCTCTTCCGGAATCAGTCGGGCATTTATGTTCAACGTCTCCGGTGCCAGATACAAACTGTGATTTTCAACCTTCACCACGTTCTTTTCATCCGTAATGCTGCTGGTATATGGGATTACCAATACCGGACCGTTGATAGTCTGCGCATTACTCCATTTTGCATTGATTTTCTCAATGGTTTCTTCACTCCGCTTTTGCCTCTCGGTGATTAAATCCTGAATCATGACGCCAGGGATAAGCATCAACAAGGTCAGAAACCCGATTATGATCGCCTTCATTGTAATTGACTGGCTGAATTTCTCAGCTCTTTTGATTGTTGTTTCCATAAGATTTAATTGATTTATAAGATTTATATTGTTTAAAAAAAAGTTTTCAAAATGAAAGTACTTTGCATTTCAAAGTACTAGGTCAAAAAAAATTATCTGATCAGACTTTCCAGGGCGTCAAGATGCTCCTGAAAACTTTTTCGACCCGACTCAGTAATCGTATATTTGGTATTTGGTTTTCGCCCGATAAACTGTTTTGTACACTGAATATAATCCAGTCCTTCCAATGCTTTAATGTGGCTGGCCAGATTTCCATCGGTCAGTTCCAGCAGGTCTTTTATCGTACTGAAATCAGCCGACTCGTTGACAGACAGGATGGACATGATACCCAACCTGATGCGGCTATCAAAAGCTTTGTTCAGATTTGCTATTATATTTGCCATTACTTTTTTAAATCATATTTTTTGTACAAAATCAAACCATAAACAATGTGGCATAACCCAAAACCGATCGTCCAGAAAATGATTCCGTTATTTAAAAAGACAGCTGCAGCCAGACCCAATACAATCTCGGTAATTCCCAGATAATGAATCTCTTCAAAAGTGAATTTTGACGCATTGACCAGCGCTAGGCCGTAAAATATCAGCGTGATGGCTGCTACGATTTCTTCTTCACCCCGGTACAGAAATATCAGTGACAATAAACCGCCGGTAATCAATGGGATGCTTAAATTATATAAAGTCCTCATCGTGATCTTGTTGAATAATTTCTGATTGCTTTTCCGGGCTTTTTTCCACGAAAAATAAATCCCAAAGCCTATTGAAATCAAAAGGACAACCAGGGCATCACCAAGCAAAATCATTATTTCATGAAACCGGCTAAAATCTGTGGACGAAGGATCGCGCAACAAAAATAAATATGCAAATGCAGCACCGGCTATAGCTGTTATACCCGCCATTACGCCTGATAATCCGCTCAATGATATAAATTTGGAGGATTTCTCCATCATTTCGCGTATCGCTTTTAAATCTTCTATTTGCTTTTCCATTTTTACGACAATATTAAAAGTACTTTGAGCCGCAAAGTTAATGCACAAATTCAGAAAAACAAAATTATTTGCAGTTTATTTTTGAAAAACTTTCAAATTTATCCGGAATCTGTTTTTCAAAAGGAGATTCTCAACAGTATCTCATTCATTTTCAATACCATTGATTTACATTAAAAAAGTGCGAACCGACATCCCCGATTCGCACTTTCAATAGTAAACCTGCCTGCCGCAGGCAAGTTGAAAATGAATAATTTGTAAATCTACTTCACGTCCGTCATTAATGTCAATATTATCATAAGAAAAGAAGTCCAATGTAATGCAACAAAACTGTAGAAATTCCGAAGTTGCGGATTTGCAAAATTTTCAAACTTAGTGAACCGTAATTATCTTTTTAATACTCACCCCTTCATAATTCATAATTATCAGAATATAAGTTCCCGACTCAGTTGGCATTTGAATTTGATTATGCTGGTTTGAATAACTCGTTGTTGAAATTACCTGACCCACAAGGTTAATCACTGATATGTTCAGTTGACCGTAATTCGAGTGATTGGAAAAGGTTAACTGATCACCGCGACGAACCGGGTTTGGGTAAACTGAAATTTCGTTTTCGTTCATCAAACTGGGTACTGAGTTGATAAGTTCAGATTCATATGCGCCCATACTCCGGCATTCAGCTGTTGTACGTACAATTCCGTTCAGGTCGGTATCCAGTCCTTTTGGTAATCGTCTTTTATCGCCGGTATCAGCACAGACAGAGTTTACCAACAGATTAAAATCAAAATTCTCAGGATTTTTAAATTGCATTCCGTTTTGTTCCGCATTAGCGGCAGGTAAAGCAATATTACCGGTACCCACAACAGCATCAACACTTTCCCAGGCCGAATACAGTACACGTGTGGAAGTCGTCACAATTAAGTTTGAAGGTTTATCTTCAGCATCTTTATTTCCCCAAATTACAGAATTGGTAACACTGGTTGTTTCGGTACTTCCCGCTATAAATGCTGTAACCAGACCCTGAGATTGTAAGTAACCCTGAGATGATTGTTTATTGTTCACAACGGTAGAATAATGGACTGGAACATTACCGATGGTATAAATACCTGAACCTTCGGCAGCAGTATTATTATAAATGAGGCAACCTTCAATTCGTGCACCCGAAGTGGCATAAACACCACCACCAGTTCCAAAACCTCTACTGAGCGGGAATGTTCTCATTCCCCGTAATCGATTATATTGCAATGCACTGATACTGTTCAACGACATAGAGCTAAAGTTTGCATACCACATTTCGGGATATGGCGAATCAGTAGCCGGCGTTGATGACCAGTATTTATCGGTACCAAAAGTTTGTTTGTTATTGGCAGTAAGTGCCTGTTCTACGATATTACAAATTTCGGAACGACCTCCCATAAATGGTCCGCCGGAAATAAGCATTCCCCATTCTCCTGCTGAAGGTATATACCAGTCGGTAAAAGTATCAGCCGGAGCTTCTGCTTTGAATTCGGTTATGGCTTTGGCTACACTGGCATCGGTCATTGATTTTGTGTTCGACTGACCATTTTTGTCGAGCAAAGCCGAATCGAGAACAGTTTTAACTGCAACGTTTCCCCTGCCCGACTGATAAGTTTGCCCGTGATTTTGTGTGGCAACAACAAAAGCTTTGCCTTCGTTCTTATCGATACGAACAACTACACCCCCCTGAACGGGTAAATAGTCCCCTAATTTGATCTCGCCCGCACTGTTATCACGTATTATACATCTACGCAGTATTAAATTATTCTTCATTGAAATACCTGCCCCAAAAAGTGCAGAACCATTTTGTATTATAAATCCATCCAATAGAGTGGCAACTGTGAAAGCTGTATCCTGTACAACAACACGCTGCGAATTATTTCCATCGAGTATGGTCAGATTTTCACCTTTACCCGGAAGTTTTCTTTCCACTAAAGCTGTTTCTGTTCCTGAGAAACCGCCATAAATCTGAACTCCCTGTTTTAATGTAAATCCACCGGTATAAGTTCCCGCAGCTATCCATACGGTATCTCCTTCGGCTGACATGTTGATCACCTGTTGAATATTGCTTTTTGCATTTATCCAACTAAGTCCATTCTGATTCCCTGTTGAAATTGATTTTACATAACGCTTTACCGCTGCATTTCCATGAAAAATGCAAATAAAAACAAATGAAATTGTTATAATACTTATGTGTTTCATTCGTAGCTTTTATTTCTGTATAGTAAGTATAAGATTATCGGACGAAAGATTCTTTCCGCTTGTAGTTCCGGATACCAGTTTCATTTTAAACTGTTTAATTCCGGGAGCATTGAAATAATAATCACCCAGCACTAGGGTTTTCATCGATTCTGTTGTGCTGGCTTGCAGGTAAGAAAGCCCGATCGTGCTTTCCACTCCATTGTCAATAACCGACCATTGCGAAGTTCCGCGACTACCGGTTGACAATTTAAATTTCACACTGACTGTATATGTTCCGGCCATAGGTATTTCGAGGTGATAAGTGATAAAATCGCCAATATTTTTCATCCCTATAAACGAACTGAATCCACCAGCAGGGTCGGGACTACCATTGTAAACCGAAGAAATACTCAGGTCTGAGCCTGACAGTTCAGCAGTTGTATGATAATTTTCCAATTCATAACGGATAGCACCTGTAAAGCCCGGAAAAACAGTTTCAGGCTGATTTTCAATTAATGAAATTTCGGCTTCACCTTTACCATTTGTATCAAATTCAATAGTTTTTATCATGGATTTTTCTTCCGTTTTTCCGTACACAATTATTCTACCTGTGGAATTCGGTTCACCGGTAGCTGTAATTACCAAGGTCGAATTGTTTAAAGTCTCAGTATATGAAATCACGGCATCATCGGCATAAACAACCTGCTTTTCAACATCTTTATATTCCTGAATCCAGAAGGCTTTTCCACGCGATGTATTTTGATACAAATCTATGATTAATCCACTCTGAACTAATTCGGCGCCTGTTTTTTTTCCACGGAACAAATAGGTAAAAACACCTGAATCGTCGAAAGTAATATCCTGTACCAAATAAGTTTTTGCAGCATCGAGCCAACGCAATTTCAGGTTGATATCTCCCATAATTCCTACCTGACCATTGGTAGTTCCGAGCAATAAGGCGCGGTTCTTCTCAGGTGTTACATACATCCAGAAGAACGGTCCCTGACCGAAATTCCAATCGGCAGCCACTTTACTATCCCAGTTTGTACCGAAAAAGACAGGTCGCGTTATTTCTTCGCAAATTTCACTGATGCGAGGACTTTTTCTCCATTTATTGAATTGACCCAATCGAACTGTCCCCACCGAATCCCATTTATCGGGTTGTAATCCGAATTTTATATTCCGGGCTACCATCAAAGTATAATAATCTTCAATTCTCCCTGTTGGATTTCCACCAAAATAGACAGAATTCATAGGTAAATGTCCAAAACACCAGGCTGCAATTCCCATTCCACCAGCACCACCGGTTCCGTCACCGATTGCTGTCAGCCAGCCATTATCGACAATATGTCCCAACTCCACACCACGGTCACCCTGGGATGGATAAATATCTAATTCACTCGTTACTTTCACCAAATATTGTGGATATTGTTTCACCAAATCATTCATCATGTTGCGTGTCCGTACATTTTTTCGGTATACATTATCACTTGGGTGAGCGTAAAATGACTCATCGCAAATTTGCCAGTATTCAGTCAGGTCCACCATTTGGTGCGTCATATTGTAATTATTAAGCAAGTATTCCACTTTTTGTTTCTTGGCTGCGATTACATCGGGGGCTGCCAGATCAAAACCTTTATTATGATTTCCACCACTCATACTATACCACAAACCGAATTTAAAACCCTGACTGACAATATAATTTGTAAAAGCAGCCATATCATTTGTAATGGTTTTGGATGCATCTGTCTTATCACGTGCGGTTCCATTATTATCCAGTCCTGTTCCGGATGCGTTGGCATTATTCCAGCCATCGTCAAACATCAACATATCCAATCCTGCTCTTTTAGCCTGTGGAACAACCACATTTTTATAAAAAGTTTCGTTTCTGTTACCGGCAGTAAACCAGTCCCAATCGTTGGTATTGAATAAACTACGTACATTATTGTATTTGTATCGCTTACGCAAATGTTCCTCGACTGCCATTTTTCCATCCACAATATCCCCCTTGAAAACAGTAATATTGACCGGAATATATTCAAACTCTTCGTTGGGGAATAATACCAACTGAAGCGATTCGGGATTTGTGTTCACTTGTACAAAATCGTCACTTTCGCTTGCCCAGGCTGAAGCTCCTGCAAACGATCGAAGCATATATTCAGTATTTGAATCCGGGATTTCAGGTCCATGTTGGGTTTTCCAGTTCACTTCGGGTGCCATGTACCATCCGTCATTTGTGTCGTATAGGTTCAGCAACATTTTGGCAACATCTTTCCCTTTATTGTTCATTGGAGCTTCCTGAACTGATCCGGTTGTACTATACCATTTGGAGTTGGTAACATAATGAAGATTGTGGGCGGTATTTGGAAAGTTGAATCGAATAACTTCCGATTGTTCGATATATAATTTATAATCAGGAGTCAGATTTTTGATAAAATTCTGACAACGCAAACCTGCTTTGCCATTGTAAATCTCGAAAACCAACCGAACCTGAATTTTGTCGTTACTGACAGGTATAATCAGCTTTTTACCTACCGATTCGGTGCGGGTCAGCGCAACCATCATAATATCTTCCACCGTGTATTGACCAATTTTCCAATCAACATCATTTGCATTAAACTGAAACGGAATGCTAACCGGTTTTACTGTCAGTGTATCGGCCGAATAAACATAATGTCCCTGATAGCGAAAAAGTGAAGACAGTCCGATTCCGGTCAGGTAATTTTTTGAGGCCGGTTTATTGTATAACTGATTCATCTTTAATTCTCCGTTCGGAGTAAAAACAAGTTCCACTTTCAGAATTTCATTTTCGAGCAACCACACTTTTTCATTCCCTGAGCTATAATTTACTGTTGCAGGAGTATCAGAAGCATGAACGGGTAATAAACAGCTACAAATGCCAAGAAACACAAACAATATGGTATTAAAATTGAGTTTCAAAATTTGTTTAATTATCATTGAACTTTAATATTATTTCCAATTTTTAATTTATCCATTATGGATTTTATAGAATACACTACAGGCTGAATACAAGATGTTTAAGCAATTTTAAAGTTGTTGTGAAACCGGATTTCAGGGTATTTCTGAGCTTTTATGGATCATTTTTTTGAACCCGGAACACACAAAACAGCATCGGCTACTATGGAGGTTTGCGAATCAGAATCCGACAATTCTATATAAACCTGCTTACGTGGTTTTAAATTAAATTGTCCAATAAGCACCCAGTCACCTCCGGCATGTTGACCTGAGCTTTCTGAAGGTGAAGCAACAATTTTAGCATTCACTGACATCCCATCAAATACATTTACCTTCACCTGATTATCTTTTTGTGTATGCAAATACGCATAAACAAGGTATTTTCCCTGTTTTTTCACAACCGGATAAAAACGAACGGCATTCGATATCCCTGGATTTTTATTGCTCAACAACATCGAACTTCCGTAACCCCAGTTTTTCTTTTCCCAATTACCAAAAATTTCAATATTTGCTGCATCTTCATTATCCACAAGAATTTCAGCTACAGAACCGTTCGAAAGTGGATTCTCTTTCAACTCTTTCTGAATTTTCTTTACATCTAATTCATGCAGGGTTGTTTTTTGATTGATCGATAGAACCGCAGCCACAGCCGCAGATTGTCCCAATACCATAAACACCGGTTCCATACGAATGGATCCGTAAGCAATGTGTGTGGCCGACAAACAAACTGGAACTGTTAGGTTGGTGCATTCCGAAGCTTTGGGAAGCAACGAACGATACGAAATTGGATAAGGTGGAAATCCTTTGACCTGTACATCACCTTCGTTTTTAACCATTCCATTCAACACCAATCGCTGGCAATTGTGTGAATCCATGGTGTAAGCAGCCATCCCGACAGCATCGTTCACTTTATCCTTCCCTTCGCAGTTGGCTTGCGTCATCACATATTCACCCACCATGCGGCGCACCTCACGAACATATATTTGAGGAGACCAGTGATTATTATTAACATATTCATCCTTAGGATAACCCCATCGTTTCATTTGTTTGCGGAGTTGTTCGGGCATGCGGGGATCGTTTCCCACGAAGTAAATAAAACCTTTGGTATAATTCTCGTGTAAACTTCGTATTTCTTCGCGTTTGGCATAATTGGCATCCGGGTAATCGTGATTTAATCCAATCATGTCAGTCGAAAACGGGCCGTTGTTGTTGATGTCAGTTTTGTTATTACCGATTCGATCCATTTTCAGGAAAGCCCATAAATCTTTGGCGGGTGATTTTTCGAGATAGCGGAGCAATAATTCATATCGTTCAGGCTGATAATCTTCTGGTTGAGTAATTTCAATTTTATTTTCCGGTTTGTCTGTAAGACATATACGGTAATTGTATGCCTGCACACAACTGTCGCCCGAACCACGTGAAGCAAGTTTTGCTGATGAGATCCCCCAAAGCAATCCACTCGTGGAATCTCCTTTTACTTTATAGGGATCGATGCCATCGGGAAATTGATGTTTTTCTTCCAACTGTACACCGTTTTGTTTTTCATTGTATTCTGCATTCGATTCACGACCTAAACGGTAACTTACGCCGGCTTTCGCCATTAAATCACCCTCATAACTGCAATCGATAAATTGTCGGGCTTTTACAATCAGGGTTGGCGCATTCGAATCGATGGAATGTTCCAGTTCTATACTTTCTATTTCAGTTCCATTTTTATTTACTTTTGTTATTCGGTAATTGCAAAGCGGTTTTATTTTGGATTCTGACAGGTATTCATTGAATACTGTCGAAGCCATTTTCGGTTCAAAAATCCAGTATTCGAATTTACCATAATGTTTCCCGATGCGACGATAGAAATCGCGGGAAATCCCCGTAATGGCAAATTTATTTCCAATATCGGTGTATCCAAGTCCGCCGGTTGTGAGCCCGCCAATGTGTTCGGTAGGTTCAATTAGCAATACAGATTTCCCCATATTCCTGGCAGTATAAGCGGCAATAACACCTGCAGAAGTTCCTCCGTAAATGCAAATGTCAACATGTTTAGTATCTACAGAAAAAGCCGGAAACGTAAAGAAAAGCATACATACGGTAGCAATAATCTGTTTCATAATCCTGTAAAATACAGTGGATTTAATATTTCTCATGTCAGCGGAAATTATTTTTTATTCATCAATATTCATTCAAATACAGCTGCATAACCGCCATTACGAACCATACGAATTTTCAATACATCACTTTTATTAGATTCAAACTGACGTTTTTTATAATCTGCCCCTTGTCGTCCGGCATTTATTCCGTCTTCGAAAGCTGTTACTTTGTACGTTTTGCCATCTGACAGAAAATTGAGGGGAACATCAAGCAAACGAACTTTTTCTGTTCCGTTACACATACCTCCGATAAACCATTTGTCTCCTTTTCGCTTTGCAACAATGAGTACCTTGCCTGCTTCTGCCACCAATGCTTTGGTTTCGTCCCAGGTTACGGGAACTTTGGTAATAAACTCTGTACATTCGCGCTCACGATAATAGTTGAAAGGATTGTCAGCCAGCATTTGCAAACCGCTTTCGAAACAAATGAAAGTTGACATCTGGAACGCACGTGTTCCGGTCCCAACAGGTTTGATGCGTGAGTAACCCAGATTTTCGGGTTGTGCATTAAGCATAGCTCCGGGAGTAAAATCCATCGGACCACACACTCCACGCATAAAAGGCAGATACAAACTGTTGTCCGGTTTACAGTTACCGCCTTGTTCCAATCCCAAAACACCTTCGTATGTTACCACATTAGGGTAAGCACATTCGAGTCCGGCCGGCTTAAAAGCTCCGTGATAGCTCACCATAATATGGTATTTGGCTGCTTCTTTGGCAACCCGTTCGTAATAATTCACCATCCACTGGTCACTGCGGTCCATAAAATCTATTTTCACACCGGCAACGCCCCATTCGCTGAATGTTTTGAACAAGGTGTCAAGGTTTTTATCAACAGTAAGCCATGTTAACCACAAAATAATCCTTACTTTTTTTTCTTTCCCGTAACGGATCAGTTCATGTACATCAACTTTCGGGTTCGGAGTATATGGATCGCGGGTACTCATGGCCCAGCCTTCGTCCATTATGATATATGGAATACCAAAATTGGAAGCAAAATCGATATAATATTTGTATGAATCAAGATTATAGCCCGATTCAAAATCAACGCCATACAAAGCAGCATCGTGCCACCATTCCCAACTTACCTGCCCCGGTTTTACCCAACTTACATCACCCAGGCGATTACGTGGAGAAAGTTTGGTTACCAAATCCGTTTCCACAATTTTACGATCGTCGTTGGTTATCACCAGCACACGCCATGGAAATGAACGCGTCCCGTTTGTTTTTGCAATATAATCAGCTTCTTTCAGAATTTTTACACTGCGGTCACCATCTTCACCGAATTCGATAGGAACTTTTGGAAATAAAGATGTCATTCCGTTGTCTCCGTTTCCTTTCATGAACATACATGGGTAATCGAACAAATCAGTTTCGGTAATAAGAATTTTATAAGGTGATTTTGTTTCAATAAATGCCGGAAGGTTGGCCATTTTCCCGTTGGTCTGAAATTCCTGCAGAGTAACAGGTTCGTAACGGTTTTCGTAAGATGTTTTAAATTTCGAAGGCAGTTGTAAAACTGTTTTTGATTCACCAGAAAGGTTTATCGTAAAGTTTTCGTTTTTTACAATGATTTCCTTTCCCATTTTGGTAATAAAACGATAAGCCACCCCATCGTTGTAAGCCCGAAATTCAACATTGTAATTTCCTGAAAATTCAAGTCTCAGCACATTACAATTCTCATTGATAACGGCATTCTTAAAGGGAATTTCTTTATTGAAGGTCTCATTAATGACTGAATGGATAGTCTTTTTCAGTTTAGGTTTTGCGCCCAGCGTCTCGTTTTCTAACTCCATTGACAACGAACAATGATCGAGCAATAAATCGTTACCATACGATACTGTATAAATGATTTTATCGGAGATCGTGACATTTACCGAAATCTTTGCATCCGGTGATTTCAAAACCAACGGTTTGGCTGCCAAAATTAAAGTTGTACAAATTAGCAGATAAGCTAAAAGACTGATTTTTTTCATGAAAAATGCTGTTTTATTTAATTGTAAATCGTTGTTCTTTCTGATTAATTCCTTTCACAACCAGCACACAAGCTTCTGCAGGCATGTTATTCAGGTTGGTTTCGATGGTTATTTTTTTTGATTCTCCGGGTAAAAGGCTGAAAAAATTATCGCTGTAATATGAAGGACGAATGGGTTTTCCTGAATTATCCAACCACTGAATTTGTGTGAAAAAAGCCAGCATTTTTGATGAATTATTCAATTCCAAATCTACATAATGGTTGACGTCCGTTTTACGTGTTTCAAATTTTACATTTATAGTCGAAGGTTTCATATTACTTATTGCCTGAAAACCTGAAGTTGTAGGTCCGGTAAGAGTTTTCCTACCCTCATATTTATCGTTAGAACGCCAGTAAAAAGCATCTCCCGCCAGATTTCCGGTTTCATCATACAAATGTAGTTTAATAAAGAAAACTTCTGAAGTATTGTCAGGAAATTGTAAGTTTAAGACATCATTCGCCACCCCATCTTCGGGTAGATCGATCACCGCTTCCTGTTTCGAAATGCATTTTGAGTCAAGGTTATAAACTTCGGCTATAACTTTGTAGTTTTTGAACGAACGATAATAATCATTCACCACCGAAACCGTATTTTTCAGGTAATCGTACTGCGGATGAAGCGGTTGCAAGGCATTTTGACTGGCATAAAGTGCCGCTGTGGGTTCGAGTGACCAATCCCACATGCGTGCGCAAACCTGACGAATTGGCGAATTGTGATACCAGAATAATAAGCCTGAAGTAAAGCGATCGCCATAGTTGAGTTTATTGTAATTCCACACTTCCCAAATGCTTTTGTAGTTCATGGCACCAACAAACTGAGCTTTTTCTGCAAATTCGTCGATACTTTTTGATTCACCATATTGATTTACCATATCTGTGAACATCGAAGTTATCAGGTGAAAACCATTTCCGTCTGAATAATTCCACACCTTTTTATTGATCGGCCAAAGGTCTTTTTCATCCATCATTTCGCGCAGGCATTCCACAGTTGGCATTCCGGGCGCACCATATTCCGGATTAAACCCATCCACACGACTGCCCCGATCGGAGGCTGTATTTTCGTAATGGCACATCGGATTCACTTGTTTATAGGGACTTCCATCGTGAACGCCATCACATTCCGATTGCATTTGATAATCACGTGTTCCGTCAAGTTGCATTAACAGTTCATTTGTTCCGGGCATTTCGGTCGATTCGTTCGACGACACGTAAAAGGCCAACGAAGGATGATTGCGGATTCGCTTTACTGTTGAAGTCACATTGGCATGATAGGTTGGTAAATCGATAGGATGTTTTGTATCACCGGTCATCCAGAATTCCTGCCAAATCATGATACCCATTTCGTCAGCAAGCTGAAACCAATAATCAGACTCGGCAATTCCTCCACCCCAGATGCGTAGCAGATTAATTCCCGATTGTTGTGTATAGCGCATTTCTGCGTACGTACGTTCGTCCGAAGTTCGTAACATGGCCTCCGGCAGCCAGTTGGAACCTTTTATAAAAATCGGTTTACCATTGACGTAAAATTGTTTCGATTTATCGGGTGTATTCCGATCGGTGCGAATTTCCCTTATGCCAAATTTAGTAGTGATTGAGTCAACCAATTCGTTATCAATAAAAACCTTAATTTTCAATTTATGCAAATACTGTTCACCTTTGTTTACTGGCCACCACAATCGTGGATTTTCCAGCAGTAATTGTGGAAATTCCTGAGAACTAAAAGTAATTTCACGCGTTTCGTTCCTATCCAGTTTTATAACTTTCGAAAATGAAATAATGCCATTTCCATGACCCTGGATTTCGCCCGACACCTTACAACTTTGTCCGCCATAATTAACGTTCGATACTTCTACACTAACCGTTTCTCTTGAGCGATTGTAATCAGGCTTTTCAACATCCGATTTTACAAAAGCATGACTCAGTAATAATCTGTCGGTCGAAAAAATTGAAATATTTTTCCAGATTCCGGTATTTCTGTCACGGATACCATCCAGATAATAAAAATCCCAACCGGTAGTCATCAACATGGTAGTATTTCGCCCGATTTCGCCATTCCCTCCATTGCGAAATTCACCCGATGCTCCCCAGCCTTTTTGTTTCAAACCTCCGGGACTGTCGATAGGAATTACTTTTATTGCCAATCCGTTTATATTATTAAATGACACATAATCGCTGATGTCGAATGCATCCTGATAAAACATGCCTGCAATATTTCCAACCATTTGTCCGTTTACCCAAATTTCGGCACGATAATTTACACCATCCACCTGCAACCAGATTTTTCTTCCTTTCAACGATTCCGGCAACGAAAACTCTGTGCGAAACCAGTAGGTATAAAAATCGCGCCCCACCTCCGACAGATCTGGTATTTTACCTTCTTTAACATGATTATTCAACCCAAAATAAGGTTCGGCATATATTTTATTGTAAACCAATGAATTCAGCACTGTCCCCGGAACAATAGCCTTCATCCATTTACTATCATCAAAATTTACTGTAGAAAGTTGTTCGCTTTTACATTCTATTTCACCGGCTTTTTTCATTTTCCAGTTAAACTGTCCTTTGTGTTGGTCCACCGAGTTCAATACCAGCAAATAATTACGTTCGGTGCACGGGTTTTGCGAGAAAACATGCACAACGAAAACTAAAAACCAACCAACTAATATATAAGTTTTCTTTATCATTTTATTAATATAAATTCCTTCAACAAAAAAATCATTTCTTTCAACCTTCAAACTTTTATCCAGGTCAAGCTTTCATTCATTCAAGCCATTTTAATCTCAACAAACCGGTTATTAAATGGCTACGATCATATACTAATTAAAGATCAAACAAGATACAACTCATTTGTATTTAGTTGATGCCATTTATGTTAATTAAAAGTTATTTAATTACTACTTTTGTGGCAAATGTCAACAATCCAACTTTGGTTTGCACAATATAAACACCCTGTATTTTTGGATTAATTAGTTTCACTTCATCATTAAATCTACCTTGCATAACAACCTGTCCCGTTACATTGTAAACTGAATATACAACCTGATTTGTATTTTTATTTTTGAATACGATTTCTTTGCCGGAACTGTAAACATCCACCGGCATTTTTATAAAATCAATTTTAGGTAATGCACTTACCATATCCTTAGTGAAAAGCTGTATCTCCGCAAGTTGTGAGTTTGAGTCGCCCCTGTTCAACAATTGATTATAACGGAAGTATTTATATGGTTTAGAACAGTTAACCTGAAACTGACTGTTGTTGACTGTCAGTAACCCATCCCTTTCCATTTCGGCCAAATTTTCAAATAACATCGTACCGCTAATGTGAGTTGACAAATCACGCTTTTGAGTCACAGGTAGTCTGTCCATCCACGTATTTGAAAAAACAATTTCCGGTTTTTGAACAGCAGCATCCCAAACACTTTTACCATTGGCAATGAAATAGCGGATAAACCTTTCCTGACGTTCTGAGTCCAGAATTTTGTATTGAATAAATTGTTGCAGGTAACGCATGAAGACACCTTTGAACAATCCTCCATCACCGGTTCCTTCTCCGCTAAGAATTCCGGCAATTGAGAATTTTTTCTCAACAGAAGATGGGTTTGTAACATAATCAGCAATTTTGACAGCAGCATCAAGGTATTTTTGTTCGCCGGTGATATTATACAACTCAACACAACCGCCCATATAAGTTCCCTGATTGTAGGTATAGCAATTTCCATAATTATGATTTCCTACACCATCCCAGGCCAATCCGGTATTCGCATCGATCAAACTATCAGCCATCCATACCTGAATTTTCTTAGCCCAGTCCAGATACGTTTGTTCACCTGTAAGTTTGTATAATTTAGCTGCCAAAATCATAGCAGGCGCATTGGAGCATGCATTTTTCGAATTGGGTGAACCACCTGCCCACATGATTCCACCGCCTTTTACACTTGTCCAACCTCCTTTAATCATATTCCACAAGTCAATAGTTGCTGTTTTCCAGGTATTATCATTGGTGGCTTCATACGCTCTGAAAGTGGCAAGTCCCATCCATTCCATATCGTCGTAAAAAGTATTCCACCATTTATTAGTTGTACCCGACTGACACTTGGCAAAAACTCCATTTTTCAGCATAGTCATACGTTGAGTAAATACCGGATTTTTGGTGCGGTTGTAACCATCTACCAATGCATCCATCACATGGGCATTCCACCAATAATTATAACCAATATGTGAAGAATCCTGAACCGGATAATATTCCTGATTGTAATAATATCCTGTTGTATTCCAGAATGTATTGTACATAGTATTCTGAGCCTTTGTAGCAAAATCTGCCCAATTGTAAGTTTTGGTTTCTTCATACGGAAGGGCAAACTTCATCTGGTTACCAGGTATATCAAAGAATGTTTTATTATATTGAACATCAAGCACAGACCAGTCTTGACCATCATTTGATCCCTGAATTTCCCATGAACGTGGATTACGCGAAAAAAGTGAAGTAGCCGAAGTGAGTGAATAGGAAGATAAAACTACAGGATCGGACGATTCGTATTGTATCCAGAGTGTTTTGGCCTCTGCCGTATATTTATTTTTCAGATTATTATCAGTCAGATTTGTGGCTGTTTCATTGAAACTTTCAAGTCCCGTGTACTGAGCGGTGAGCATTCCGCCATTATCAGTTACATCAGGCGTTTCAAACGAAGTTAGACCAAAAAGTTGCCATTCGGTAATATTCAAAGGACCATCCGCTGCCAGAATGGAGGTGCGATATATCAGAATTTTGTAAAATTTATAGGGAATAAGTGAGTTATGTAATCCGGTAGAAAATGATTTTGCCTTGTAACGATGGTCGAATACAACACCGGTTTCAGTTTGAAGAATTGTCCAGTCCACCCCATTGCCTGAACCTAATATCTGCCAGTTTTTGGGATCTTTTGTATTATCATCGTACGATACCAGGCTATAACCGGTAACTATTTCAGGTTTATTGAATTCTACCTGAAACCATGAATTTTTACCTGCCGTAACAGAAAAAGCTGTTTTTTCATTCCCGTCAACTAAATATGGGACAGTTTCATTCATTGTTGAAGCAGTGACAATACCGCCTTCCCTGATCAGGCTGTATGTTGTTATAATTTCCTGTGCCGAAACGTTCATGGCAATTAACAAAAACAACAAGCCCACTTTTAATTTATTCATATTGAGTATTATTTTCAAAAAGTATTTTTTCAGATTTGATTGATTCGGGTATATTATTCATACATTCCATTCCAGTTATTCGGGAAAGGAATATTTTTATAATAATTCAGACTGTGAGCCGGTTTGGAGTATTGTTCAGGTACAGGCATTTTAGAAAATGTCTGAAAATAAAGCACCGAACCATCTCTCCACCAAATGGCTTCGTCTTCCTGGGTTTTGAGCAATTGTTTAACGTGATCGAAACGCTGGGCATCAATTTTGCCCTCTAAACTATCCCATGTTTTGCGCATTTGAGCCACTTCCTCCACTCCTTTATAGTAATGATACACAAGTTCATCCCATAACGTTCGTCCTGAAGGCATTTTATAATTCCAGGCTACATGATTGAAATACAAGAGATATTTTTGTGGACAAGTTTTCGGATTACTGAATAATTCAGTTAACTCAGGCGCATACTGTTCTGCAACTTTACTGCCAGTAACAGTTCTGTCTACTCCCAGGCCAGCTTCGTCAGCTTTATGATAATCACGGGCATCCCAGTTATTATCTATATACCACGGTCCCGGGCCGTAATGAGTTGCAAAGTTCATAATGTGATTCAGACCCAGGGCTCCCCGGAAGTTCACAGCCGTTTCGCGGGACAAAATCATCATATCTGTTATCGTTTTAACAAATGCTTCATCGTGCGAAAAAGTCATTTTTATCCAATCTGCAGCAATTTCTTCCGATGTTCGTGCGGGATTCCAAGCCAACATTCCATAAGCAAACCAGTTGGCTTGTCCGAACACATGTCCGGTCCAGTTTAGATCTGTCCCGATATTTGGAACTGCTGCAATACCCGACATTCCATTCGATTGTTGGTAATCTTCTAAAACCTTGGCAACTGTTGTACCTTTTCCTTTTGCATAGGTATCAGCATCGAGTGTTTCTTTAAATAAAGGTGCCAGATAAACCAAATTTGTTGAATAGCCCAGGTATTCCTGTGTAATCTGTAATTCCATCATCAGCGGAGTTTCTGTCATTTTTCCAAAAAGCGGATGAAACGGTTCGCGCGGCTGAAAATCAACAGCACCATTTTTGGGTTGTACAAACACATTTTTATTGAATTTCCCATTTAGCTTTACAAATTCATTATATCCACTACTGGCACGATCAATATTTCGTTTATTTTCATATACAAAAGCTCGCCACATCACAATACCTCCATGAGGTTCTAAAGCTTCAGCCATCATATTTGCACCATCGGCATGGGTCCGTTTGTAGTCCTGCGGTCCCGGCTGTCCTTCTGAGTTTGCCTTTACCAGAAATCCCCCAAAATCGGGAATATATTTGTAAATTTCATCCACTTTACTTTTCCACCATTTACGAACGACAGGATCCATAGGGTCAGCAGTTTTCAGACGACCGAGTTCTATCGGTGCACTAAATTTTGCAGTCAGATAAACTCTAATTCCATACGGACGAAGTGCACCGGCCAATGCAGCCGCTTTAATTATGTATTCGCGCGAAAGGCTTTTAGCATTGGCGTTTACATTATTTAAAACTGTTCCATTAATTCCTACAGAAGCGTTGGCGCGTGCATAATCGATAATTCGTTGATCAACATACATGGGTAAACGCTGCCAGTCCCAAAGGCTGTAACCTGCGTAACCACGCTCAATGGTTCCGTTCAGATTATCCCAATGATTCAGAATCCGAAATTTTAGTTTCGGCGTTTCAAGAATTTTCAAATTTGTCAAAGGTTGATAAGTCTGCATCAAACGAATCAAATGATAAACACCATACAAAGCTCCAATCTCTTTGTTGGCAACTATAACAATACATTTTTTACCATTGATTTCAATGTTGCGAATCAGATAACCTTCGTCACCAGTTTTAGCAATTTCATCATCCATTTTCAGGTTGCGAATAAACTCGGACCCTGCCGGAGTTCCAACCAGTAACGTTCCGTCCGTAATTTCCTGAATTCTATTCAAACTACTACCCAACAAACCTGTAAAAGCACGGTTCAATTCTTTGGCTGCAACATTCATTGTCGGATTTTCGGCATTGATAATAAGATTTTTAACCGATTTCCTATAAGATGAATCTACAGTTGCGCTTTCAACTCTGTTGTAGCGCATCCAAAGTTCGTAACCACTTTCAGCGAATGAACTGAATGAAAATGAAATGAATACTAAAGCAAGAAATTTTTTTCTGATAAAATTCATTGGTAAATTATTTAAAAAAGTTGTTAACTAAACAACCAATAATCGATATACCTCTAATTCGTTATTGGTTTTATTCCTTTTCACTTAAAAATGCGGCAACAGTCCATAACACAGGAGCTTGACCATGCAAATCGCCGGTAATACGTCGGCGGTTTTGATAAAATTCTTTGTTATTTTCTTTGTTTGTACCTTCGCAAACTTCAGCTACATCACCCCGGAAAGTAATGAAGCCAACCAATCCAATCCAGGCTTTACGTACAACCGGAACGAATTCCGTTGCATCGAGCCAGCCTTTTTTCACACCTGTTACCATGGCATATGTGAACATGGCCGTTGAAGAAGTTTCCGACCACGATTTTGGTTCATCAATCAACTGATTCCACAATCCATCTTTATTTTGATGAATTTTCAGGGTTTGCATCATTATAACGTATGCTTTCAAAATCCGTGGTTTATCTGTATTAGTTTCAGGCAGATCGGAAAGTAATTCAGCCATACCCGCTGCCATCCAACCATTTCCGCGTCCCCAGAAAAAAGGAGATGTTTCGGCATGAAAAAACAAACCGTTGGGCTGCTGAATTTTATCGAGATAAGCAACCATTTCCTTTGCAGCCCGTTCGATATATTTGCGATTGCCCGTGGCACGATAAGCTTGTACCTGAATGGCCGAAATCATAAACATATCGTCAATCCAGAAACGTGTTTGCCAACTTAAACCTACTGATAACAGTTCTTTGTATTTATTATAATTATTTCCTGCGTTTTCGGGTATTTCCCACTGTGCATCTGCATAACTAATACCCAAATCGAGATAACTTTTTTTACCTGTCAGCATGTAAAGTTCGAGTGGAATTACACCATAAACCGTAGCATCAACATGCATCGGTTTGGGAACCAGCTTTTTATGTTCACCTAACAAAGGTTGAAATCTTAATTCGAGATTTTTGAGCAACAGTTTGTTATTGGTTACTTTTGCAAATTTCAGGGCACCAAACCAGGTACACACTTCGGGATAAGTAATATGTGTAGCAGGCAGTTTAAGCCCAAAATCTGTAAATGGAGAATTGACATACCGGATACTGAGCAAAGTACCTATCTCTTTCGGAGAATATCCTTTTTCCCATTTCCCAAAATCAACTTTTTTTGCATGAACAAAGCATACTGCAAACAAAAACAGCAAACTCAGGGTATAAATGCGATGTTTCATCATATGAAAACTACTTTTTTTATTGTTATTATCCGGTATTCTATTGTAATACAATTTTTGAATTAAATTTTCGACCTTCAGAGTTTACGTGAATCAGATAAATTCCTTTTACAAGGTCTTTAACATCGTAAACCGATTGAAAGGTATTGAAAATCTTAACTGATTTTCCAGTCAAATCGCACACATTAACTTTCTGGATTTTCAAACCGTTGGATTTGATGATGAAATTCCCCCCGGTTGGATTTGGATATACCTCTACAGTATTGCTGTAATTTGCTTCATTTAAACCAGTACCTACGTTCGTGCGGGGCACTACCGCTGTGAAACCTAAGTCGATGTATTGTCCGCCGGAAGTTTGTGAACATTTGACGGCTACTAAATTGTCCTGATTTGATTTGATGGTGGCACGTGCTTCATCGGAAATAACAAACTGACTGTAATCCTTAGTGAATCCGGTAGCCGAGGCTGCGAGCACTCCATTAATATATACCTGAAAATCTTCATCATAAAAAACCATCATATTCAGATTCCCAATTTGTCCGTCAGTTAAATTCCCAAAATTAAACATCCTGCGCATATAGATAGTGGGTGTGTTCCATGTTGTACGAATATTACTATTCGGCACATTTCCGTTTCCAAATCCGGCTACACCATTTGACCATGTACTGTCGTCGTAACCAATGGTATTCCATTCATTATTCAGTGAAGTATTATATTTCCACTGATTGCCGGCCGAGTTTCGGGCAGTGGGTACAATTTCGGTACATGTATTAATGATATTATTTTCAATGGCGTATTTAACTCTTGCAGTTTGTGTTGAATTTGTTTTAATTATTTTACGGTCATAAGTTATCAATCCGTTCAATTCCTTTTCCACATCGGTAAGTTGTGTATAAATAGCTCCAACCAGTTTATTAGATTGTAATCCCATCACTCCGTTAGCATATTGTTCGAATCGGGTTGTCAGTTCTTCGCCATCTTTCACCGAAGTGTAAACCATATCATTTCCACCCCACATGTGATCAGCCACCGTTAAAGTAATACCTCCATATTCACCGCACACTTCTATGCGTTGGTTGGTGGGATGCGGCCACATGCCCGGCGATGGGTAGGTGTGTTTATCAATAAAATCACCCAGCCGGTAATCGGTCCAACCGCTTGCAACGTTTATCAGACTGTTTTTTATCAAGGGTTTGGCCATCTCATAAGCAGCTGTTGTAAGGCTTTTACCTGCAACAGTATCTTTAAATTGGCTCCAACCTTCATTGAAAAGTACCCAGGTTACAACACTCGGAGAATTTTTATACGCGTTGATTATATTCGAAGCTTCATGTAAATAATTTGCCTGAAATGCAGCATTACCCTGAGTAAAGACAGCATCTTTACTCCCACCCGGAATATCCTGCCAAACCATCAACCCCAGGCTGTCGCAAAGATAAAACCAACGGGCAGGTTCCACCTTAATGTGTTTACGGGTCATGTTAAATCCAAATTCTTTGGTTTTAATCAAGTCGAAAGCCAAAGCCTCATCGCTCGGGGCCGTGTAAAGTCCATCGGGCCACCAACCCTGATCCAAAACGCCAAAATTAAATATTGGTTTGTTATTCAGCATCATGCATTGAATACCGTTCACTACAGCTTTAGAAACCTTGCGCATACCAAAATAGCTTTTTGCCAGATCAATCACCACATTATCTGCCAATAAATCAAACTCCAGATTGTACAGAAACGGAGAATCCGGACTCCACAATTTTGGATTGGAAACAGGAATCGAAACTTCAGTACCTGTAACACCCTGCGCCGAAGCAACCAAGATCCCTTTATCGTAAACCCTTATATTGACGGGGTTTGTTGTGGTTGTTTGATTGTTATCCAGCACTATTTTCACACTTGAATTGTCCAGATCCGGAATAATCTCATATTTTTGAATATAGGTGGGTGCAACCGGTTCTATCCAGACTGTTTGCCAGATTCCGGTTACTGGTGTATAAAAAACTCCTCCGGGAGTTTTGGATTGTTTTCCACATAAACCAATACCGTTTGACGTGTTGTCCCAATCGGCAACTTTTAAGGCAATCGTCTGTTCGCCTGTGGGATTGAGTGCTGAGGTTATATTGAAATAAAACGGATCGTAACCTCCCTGATGCATACCTATTTTCACACCATTCACCCACACTTCAGCCTGCCAGTCGACCGCTCCGAAATGCAACAATATATCTTTTCCCTGCATCGATTCCGGAATTGTAAATTTCTTTTTATAGAAAAAACGGCGCGGACTCCAGTTTTTATAACCTTCGTCTTTGACACCCGAGATGGCTGATTCGATAGGAAACGGAACCAGAATACGTTTGTCGAAAACAGTTGCATCAGCATATGCTTCGGCAGTATTGCTGAATTTAAATTCCCACACGCCATTCAGATTCATCCAATTTTCACGTACAAATTGCGGACGCGGATATTCCTGATGCACATTTTCGGGAGTTATTTCGGCCGACCATGTGGTCATTATCGGAGCTTGTTTCATTTCCCAGGTCTGTGCCACAAGCAAAACAGGAAATAAAATTATGCATAGTGAAAACAGGTTGAGTTTTTTCATGAGCGCTGTGATTCAAATAATTAGTTTAAGATTACTTTCTGAACTTGAATTTCTTTAGACGTGTTGATTTTTACGACATAAATTCCGGATTTTAAGTCAATTTCGGTATTTTGAATCAATTGTCCTTCATTCAACAGTTTGCCATTTATTTCAAACACCTTGTAAGTACAATCATTGACCGATAATTTGTTCATCGAGATTATTCCGTTTATTACTTTTATATTGGCCAACAAATTATTTTGATATTTATAGTTATTAAGTGCTGTCGATTGTTCTGGTTCAAAAAGCTGCCATTCGGAAATATGTGTCATGCTTTCGCCGGCTGCACCTTCAATTTCTATGCGGTACGACAGGTATGTTGAAGGTTGAGGAACATTGAATTTCATGCTGCAATAATCCACATGCGGAAACGTAAAAAACTTTTCCTCTGCAATTAAATTGTATTGTAAGTCAGCACCCGCTGCATACAATTTCCATGTCATTGGATTTCGGCCCAAATTTCCTTTCGAACCAACTGCAAGCGAATATGAACCCACTTTCACCGGATTGACAAAAGTGTAGGTCATAGTCATAGCTCTACCGTTTACCGTGTATTTATTTTGAAGACCGTCAATCGCATTGGCTGATACTTCGCCAAAAGCGGTAAGACCAGGATCACCGGCCGTAAAATTACCTTTTTGAACATCGTTGACTGAATTCCCGGTAAGGTCATCAGGATATTGGGCAAGCGGTTTTTCGTCCACACGCGGAAAACCGAAAAGTTGAAATTCGTTGATTCGTAAAATGTTGTTTCCTTTGAGTAATAAACGGAAATACTTTGCCGGTACGGTTGTCAGTGCGTATACTTTTCCCTTATTATTTGGATTGCCTTCGATAGCCGGGGATTTTGTCCAGCTTATTTTATCGTTTGAATATTGAATTTCCCAATCAGAAATAGTGAGTTGATTATCTGCTGAATAAAACAAGCAACCGTTCAGATTCATTTTATGTGGAAAATCAAAATTTATCGTACTGTTTCCTTGTGGATTAATCTCAAACAGCGTTTTTTCATCGTTATCGGTTAGTGAGGTTAGATTATTCAAGGTTGAAGAAATGGCAGCATCGTCTGTATAATCCCATTTCCATACATTGGGTGTCGGTATGCCGGTAATAGCAGCATAAGCAATTTGTGCCATATAAACAGCACCCTGATTGCAGGGGTGTATGCCATCGGGAAATAACTTGCCAAACGGAAGTAAAGGGTGATAATAGTCAATTTTTGAAGTATTTTGAGTTTTAGCAACCGAATCGATGAGTGGTAATATTTCGTCGCGAATTACTGCATTTTGAATTGAATAATTATCAATAAATGCCGGAGCGGGGAAACAAACAAATATTTTTGGATTTCTTCCGTTTTTTCTGAATTCAGTTACCATGGCAACGTAATCAGAATAATACTCATTTTTATAAACCCAGTTATCGGTTTTACTATCGTTGGTACCTAAAGTAATTATTACGATATTCGGATCGGTATTTTTGGCAGTTACAAATTTTGATTCGTTCCAATATGGGAAATCGCCTTTTTTCAGCATTGTACGTGCACTCACTCCGCAATTATAAACCTGATAACCGCTGCCCAGAAGAGATACCAGCTGAGATGGATAGGAATGGGCTCCATCGCTGGCTCCAACGCCTTCGGTGATACTGTTTCCCACACAAACTACACGTATCGGAGTTTGAGCACTTACTGAAAAATCGTATATTGCAATTAAACTGAAAACTAGTAGCGTGAATTTGATCAATGGTCTCATTATTTGTGTAAAAGTTTAAATATAAAAAAATGCTTTGTAAGATGATGAAACCTTATTCTTCATCTTACGAAGCTACCTGACAATAATTATCTCACAATAACCTTAACAACTGAGTTAACTGACTTGATATCTGTTGTTTTAACAAGATATAATCCTTTTGTCATCGGAATTGAAAGTTCGGCACCCGACTTTAAGCCTTGTTTAACTAACTTACCTGTAATATCTACTATTTGATAAGAGAAAGTATTCTCACCTTTCATAATGATTTGATTACTTGCACCGGAAATAAACAACGAGGAGTTATCCGTTTTTCCGAGTTCAGTCGCAATACTCTGAACCTCTCCAAACAATAACAAATCACCAATTTCGGAGTATGCTGCATCTCCATTATTTACCTGAACATCAAACCTGTAGTATTTATAGAATGCAGGTATATTTATATTTCCACCAAACATATAATTTCTTGCTTTCCAGAAGAGGTTTTCAACACGATATAATGTAGTCCAGCTGAGACTGTCATTCGACCCCTGAATCTCAAATGTTTTAGCATCGCGATTTACAGTAGTGGAATTAACTAAAACGAAAGAAGTCACGCGGGCTGATTCATTAAAGCGATAAATCAGCTTGAATGTACTTGCACTAATTGAGAATTTTGAGCCCCTGGCATTATCCAGAGCCTGAAATCCAGTCAGGGTATTGTATATGTCAGCCGCTTTGCTTGAATAAACATATGAACCATTTGCGTCATTGGCAATGTCATCAACCAAATATCGATAGGTGGAACCGCCGTTTACTATATCTTTGGTATAATAAAATCCTTCAAAAAGAAAATCTGCCACTTCAATTTGCGGAGCTCCCGGAGCTTTGTATATCGTTAATCTGAAATTTAAGTAGTTATCTAAGTCCGCTGCTTTTGTATCTACCCACAATGCACCGTCTGCAAATAAATGGTATGCAGATTTCATGTCCAGCAGTTTCCACTCACCTGCCTGTAAATATTCAATATTAAATTTACCCAGTTTTAACACATCATTTAAAACAATTTGCTTTAACACGATACTATCCTGAAATGTGAATTCAATTATAACAGAATCGCTTGGAGAAGTAAAAACAGTCGACAAATCATTATCAGTCAGATTGGAGAGCGTTGTACTTGTTCCTTTCGTCAATGTTATGGAACTTGCTACATTGGTCATATCCCACGTATACATAACATTCTTAGTTGTAAAACTAACCGGATATAAAGTTGACAACAAAGCTGTAGCGTCATCCACAGGTTTTGTAATTGTTGATGGCGAGGTATAAAGTTCGCATCTATCAATATAAGGATTATATAATCCATTACCATTTTGTCCGATCTTCAATGCATTCCAACCAGTTTCACAATAAATAAGAACTGAATAAACCTGTATAACATCACCAACAGCAGTTCCCTGAGCAGTTAATTTAGTTGCAACTGTTTGTTTGGTTTGACTATTAACACGGGTGGTGATAAATCCACCCTGAAAAGCTGCCTGATCGGCGGTATAGGAATAATAAATTTTTAATTCATAAGTACCTTCGGTTGAGACATAAAAGTTTTGCATGATGAGGTTACTGTTGGAAATTCCTCTTACGACTTTACCACCTGAGAAAGCTGCAAGAGATTCGATTGCTGGCTCAGTACCACTACCACCTGCAAATCCGTTTAAAATAAAATCCTCGGCTTCCCATTTAGTTACAAGCGTTTGAGCTGAAAGCGACATGGTTGCAAAAAAACTGCACCCGATTAATAAATAAAGAAATAGTTTGTTTGTTTTCATAATAATATTTTTAAAATTTAAGAGGTTTCGAGAGCAATGATCCCCCGACAAATTTTATCGGGGGATTATTCTGTGACTAAATATTTTATTTAACCGATACTTTAACCGTTTGCACTTGTTGGTTAGCAAAAACGCGCACCAGGTATATACCCTGATTTACTGCAATGGTTTGATTATTGTTAAGAGTTCCTTGTTTGATAATTTTTCCAACCAGATCAACTACCTGATATGTAGATGTAGCATTCGTGGTTTTGTTAATTTGTATTTCGCCCTGGCGTCCGAAAGCTTTTACGAGTTTATCACTAATATTCGGGGTAGAAATTCCATCGGGAATTGAAATAAAAATTTGTGGTGTAAACATTTGCCATTCCGAAATATGTGTGAAGTTTTCGCCGCCTGCCCCTTGTATCTCTATACGATAATAGACATAATCACCCGGATTTGCAACATTAAATTTCATGCTATTATAATCCACATGCGGGAAAGTAAAATTGTTAACCTCAGCTATTACTTTGAATTCCATATCATAATCAGCTGCTTTCAATACCCATGTTTTAGGATTACGCCCCATGTTGGAACTACTGCCAATAGCCAAAGAATATGAACCGACAGAAGTTGGTTCGTTAAATTCGAAACTCATTCCCATCACTTTACCATTTACTGTATATTTGTTCTGAACTCCATCAATTGCATTTGCAGCAACTTCGTTATAACTCGTCAGTCCCGGATCATCGGCAGCGAACGTTCCTTTTACGGGATCAATTGATATTTCACCGGTCAGGTCATCCGGATATTGTTTTCCGAATGGAGCTGTTGCACCTTTTTCATTTACCCTTGGGAAACCGAACAATTGGAATTCTGATATTTTTACGGTTTGGTTGGCAGTAATTGACAAACGGATGTACTTAACAGCGGCAGTTGAAAGCATATATACTTTACCTTCTCCCATAGGATTTTTGGATGTACGTGTGCTGCTCGACCAATCAATGCCATTTTCAGAATATTGAATATCCCAGTTGTCAGGATTAAATGCCACTCCTTCACCTAAATAAAAGACGCATCCATTTATCCACATTTTATTCAGGAACTCGAATGTTATATAACTGGTTCCGTTTGGATTAACCTCAAATACTGTTTCATCATTATTATCCGTTAAATATTCGAGGTTGGTGTATGATTTGTCAGAGGTAATTACAGCATCTCTGGTATAATCCCATTTCCAGCTATTCGGAATATTTGCAGGTTTTTCAATTATTTCCGTTGTTGTATATAACTCAAATTTATCAAGATTTGGGCAATAACCGTTAGCTAAAGTTGATCCCGGAGTTCCCCCTACTTTCAGGTTGTTTGTTCCGGCACGGAAATAAACTAAAATGTCGGCATATTTTGAACCTTCGCTCCCCCAGATAGTATCCCGGTTGTAAGTGGTATCAGTTCCGTTAACTAACATTGTTACATTGACCTTTGGTCCGCCGTTCCATTGTTCGGTAGTATCGGGAGCTAAAATAGTTCCACGAACCTGTTGATTTGTCCAGGCACTAATATTCCGACCGGCCTTATCTCTGTTAAAATAATATACTCTAAGCTTGTAAGTACCCTCGGCAGGAACAACAATGTTGTTGAACTGTATGAACTGACTGGGTGAGATATTTTCGGCATACATGATTCCCGAAGCCCATTTGGAATCAATTTTTTTCACTCCGGCAAACGAAGTGGTATCAAAACTTTCTGCTTCGATGGAGCTAAGAAGTGTCCCATCATCGGCTTTAACACTTGCGGCAAAAGCGATGCATATTGCCATTAAAAACGCATAGCGTAAAAGATGAAATGATTGTTTCATAAGATTTTTTTTTAAAGTTATAGAATTTATTTTCGGTTATAAAACCGGAGTTTCTTTCGAAAAGTGAGACTCCGGTTTTATTTTATTAATCTTCGAGAATCACACACTTGTGGAAATAGTTTTTCAGTCCAGGCGTAAGATTAATTGTAACATCAAGTTTTTTGTCCTTTGCATTTCCGAAACGATAAAAGTTTTTATCGAGTGTTGAAGTTTGTCTGCAATAATACCATGATTCGGGAGATGTATTATTTGGAACTCCTGCATTTGCATTAAGGTCTGTATCAGTATAGTAACCAAAGTAATACGCCACAGGAATCGTTTCGCCTACAAAAACACCGGTCATTTTAAACTTGTATTGCAATCCGTTAGTGATAGCTGTTCCATCAGGTTTCAAAGCGGGAATATTTGTTTTCCCCCATACTCCTTTACCCGTATAATCCAGTTCAGAAATAACTAAACCAATTGTAGGAAAACTGGAATTGGAAGATGCTTTATCGGGAATAATCAACTCCATTTTTTGTATTTCAAAAGTTGTAGATTCGGCATTATAGATTACCATTCGGATTTTATAAAGTTGCTCGCTGGCAACCGGTGAAACAGATATTTTTCCGAAACTTATCGCTCCGTTATTCACCTGATACGTTTTTGCACCTTCTTTCTTTGAGTCAACAAAATAATAATTCCCTGCTTTTAATGTTGTTATAAATTCGAAGATCCCTACATCCACTGTGGTTCCTTTAATCGCATGAATGATACTGTCACCTGCTTCGGTGGCTGACCCCAACATATAAAGCATCGCCGGAATTTCCGCAATACCTTTAGGGCGTTTTACAGTGAATGAAGACTCTGATGTTGATAAAACCTGGTTCACCCCATTACTGGCCCTAACTTTCCATCTTATCTGACCAGTTCCTTCCGATGCAATTCCACATTTCTCTGCCAATAAATCCAGTGTTGTCTGTTCTATTTTAAGTGTATCAGACCAACCGATATTTGTACTTGAAATTGTGTAAACAGGATTTTCAAAATCGCCATTTGCTCCAATAAATAATACAGTATAATATACCGGTGTTCCGTTTGCAGCAGTTGTTCTGCTCCACCGTGTTATAATTGAATCTTTGCCGGTATAACGCAGACCATCTTTTAAAACAGTAACGATAGTTCCCGAAGTAGTCGGAATCAAATCAAACGCGTTAATTGTTGTCTCAATTGGATATAGAGCTTCCTCCTTGCACGAGACTAATGTATAGGTGCTTACAAAAAGAAGACATATGAAATAAAATATATTTTTCATTGTAGTATAAAATATTAAATGTTGTTATTCTTCACTTCCATCCCAAAATGGATTTTGTACAAGATTCTGATCTGTATAAATTTCGTTTATGTAAATTGGGAAAAGATTGTACTTTTTACTCCAAACCCTGGTTTCAAATCCCGTACGTTTGAAGAAATTAGTTTCATTTTCCGTTACTGCCATGCCATGCAAAAGTCCGCCGAAGTCTCTTTCTGCATGCGTTACAGGCTTGCCGGATGCATCTTTTGTCATCCAACGAATAGCATCGAAATAACGATGACCTTCCAGTGCTAATTCAATTCTTCTTTCACGATAAATAGCTTCCCGCATGTCATCCTGGTTTGCCGGAACCGGTAACTCTTCAACACCATATCCGTAGACATTAACTCCGGCACGTGATCTTATTTTGTTCAGATAGGTCAATATCTCAGGTAAATTGTTTGCATAACTCACTTCGTTTAAAGCTTCAACATAGTTCAAATATATTTCACCTAAACGGAATACCATTTCTACGTGTTCCGGAGTTATGTTGCTCCCTACATTTGCATTTGGATTATTGTGTTTGCGGATTCCGTAACCTGTTTTAGAGTAATTACGTCCGGAATAAGCTCCGGAATTTCCGCCATTAAAATATCGTGTTCTAATATATGTACCATCTTTCGCAGGAGCCAGCCAACGTGAATTGTCGAATGAAATGGTTGCGTAGAAACGTGGTTCGCGGTCAACATACATATTGAATGTACCGGTTTCAGTATAATTAAAGGTCCGGTTGTTAGAGGTATAGCTTTCTGCACTATTTGCACCGGAAAAACCTGTTTCTTTATACAATGGATCTTTGTCAATTGGAAGTCCGTTTTTTGTATAAAATATATCTACCAATTCCTGAGTCGGACCCCATCCCGACCAGGCATTTACTGTTCGTGGAGAATGCATCTCAATTTCCCAAAAACCTCCTGCAGGGCGACCGAAGATCATTTCTGAATTCCAATCCGTGGTAAACATATTTTTAAAAGACAGATAGGGATTTATCTTACCGCTTATAGCATCCTTTTCTTCATAAAGCGTATAACCCAAATTGATTACATCTAAATTGGCATCTACCGCACGTTGCCATCTTTCAGTTTTGGCTTCATTGGTATAATCAAACAACATTTTTCCTGTTTTATCTTTAAAAGTTTTGTATGGAGTGTTAATATCAGTATTGTAGAAATCGCTGGCTGCATACAATAACACCCTGGCCTTTAAAGCTCTGCAGGCGGCTTCAGTAATCCGGCCATATTCCTCCGTCTGATCAGGTATTAATTCGGGTAATGTTCTGGACTGTAAAATGGCATTTAAATCATTCACAATAAAATTTACTGTTTCACTTACTGTTGCTCTGGATAAGGCTGTTTCTTCAATGGTTGCATCCGGAGCTATTACGTTGTCACCGATTATTATAACCGGACCATATTGTCTAAAAATATAGAAATAGAACATTGCCCGCAGAAAACGAGCCTCCGATTTATATTGTTTTTTAAGCTTCTCTGTCATGCCGTTTCCATCTTCAATTGGCACATTATCAACATTATTCATGAAATATGTTGCACTTCGAATTCCCCGGTACATTGTTCGCCAGTTGTTCATATAGTCTCCACTTGCCTGTGTCATGGCGCCCATGTTAAAGTTTGACACCCAGTAATCTGCATAGGTAACATCCAGCTCATCCGACATGGCTGTGAAAGCACCTGAATTACCATAATTCACTTCGCAACGCAAATACTTGTAAATGTTAGCTAAATAAAATTCCGTCGTTCTTTTCGTTTTGAATATTTCATCAACGGTCAACATATTGTCCGGTCTGGTATCCAAATAATCTTCACAAGAAGTTACCGATATCATTGCGACAATAACTATTATATATTTTACAATTTTTTTCATGATTATATTATTGATTTTACAATTAGAATAAAAAGTTAATACCCAGGCTATATGTACTGATGTTTGGATATTTCGAACCATTACCTTCGCCTAATTCCACATCCCACATATCAAATTTTGAGAATGTCAGAAGGTTGTATCCTAAAAAATAAATTCGGGAGTTGTTTATACCGACCTTTTTCACCCATTTATTTGGGATATTATATCCAAAATCAAACGTTTTTAGTCGAATGTAACTACCATCGCGTAACCAATAGGTACTTTTTGCATAGTTCTGATTGATGCCCGTTCCATAGCTCAATCGTGGCCAAATTGCATTTGGATTAGGATTAGTTTCATTCCAACGGTCTAAAATATTTGAATATACATTTCCGCGAGCACCACTTTGTTCGAATGGGATAAAGTCAGTTCCGTTAATCAAAAATTCAACATTTCCGGCTCCCTGAAAGAAAGCACCTAAATTAAATCCTTTCCAGGCAGCAGTAAGACCAAAACCGTACATAATTTCAGGAACCGGATTGTAGCCGATGCGGGTTTGATCATTTTCATTGATTACGCCATCCAGGTTCAAATCACGAAAGCGAACATCCCCGGCCTGAATTTTCATTTGATCCTGACGTGCAATTGAAGGATCATCTATTTGTTCCTGTGTAAATAAGCCATCACTTATATAACCCATACGATAATTCACCGGAAGTCCTCTGGAATTCATCCATGGAAAAGGTTTGAAGGGAGTGTCATCTTCAATAATTGTACTCCTGTTAAATGTAAAGTTGCCACGCAATCCGATTGTTACTTCATTTATCTTATGAGACCAGTCTGCTGTAATTTCATATCCCCAATTGTCAACGGTACCCAAGTTACCTAATAAGTTTTTTTGAATTCCCACGAAGTCAGGTACAGCATTCCGATTCAGGAAGATATTTTCACGGCGGTCGCTAAATAAATCGGCCTGAATAGCCAGTTTATTATTCAATAAATTAAAATCAATTCCTAAGTTGGTTTTTGTAGAGGTTTCCCAGGTTACATCGGCAGCATAATCGTCAATTTCGTAACCGGTTAAAGACCTTTGACGGGTATTGCCATATGTATAGCCGCCACTGTTTGAATTTACAGTTGCCAAATACGCAAAACGACGGCTTTGGTTCAATTTACTGTTTCCTGCCATACCGTGTGAAAGTCTCAGTTTGAGGAATTGTATGTAGGGTTCAACAACTTTAAAAAAGCGTTCGTTAGAAACAGCCCAACCTAATCCTGCAGAAGGAAAGAATCCGAAACGTTTGCCCGGTGCAAAATTTTCAGCACCATTGTAACCAAAATTCGCTTCAAGCATATATTTATCGGCATACGAATAAGTTACACGACCTGCAATACCGAGACTCCTGTAAGGTAACGAGGATTGTAAATCTCCGGCTGTATTGTTGTTATAGTCCGTCTGATTGTATAGAAGCAATGCTCCGGTTCGGTGTTCGCCAAATCTTCGTTCATAATCCAATTTCGTTTCTAAGTAATATTGACGCGTAGCTGACGTACTTACTCCATAGCTTAAAACATCAACTCCACCCTGATTTATTAGAATTAGTTCACCTGTTTCAGGGTCACGTCCTGAGGCCAGATAATTGGTTGGCGATCCGTTTTCACGTTTATTTATATTTTGGCTATAAGCATCAAATGAAAACAGAGTCTTAAATGACAGCCCTTTCGTAATAAATTCCAAGTTTTGACTTAATCGGATATCGGAATATGTTTGAAATTGTGTCGTCGCATGGTAACCCCGGCGTGTCAATAAACCATAAGGGTTTCTCATATCACCACCACCCCAAACCTGTGCTAATTCGCCATTCGGATATGTAACCGGATAAGCAACCGGATATGCACGCATTACAAATTGAAATAAATCACTGGCACTTGTCGAAGGTGCATTTTTATCAGAAACATATCCTTTAACTCCCAGGGTTAGTTCTGTAGATTTAGTAATCTGCATTTTCAGGTTCGTTGCAAAGTTGTAACGTGTGTATGAGATTTTTGAATTATATTGTTCCAAATCATTTGTTTTGTACAAACCTTGTTCGTCATACATACCAAATGAAACATAAAATTGAGCAAATTCGGAACCACCACTTACACTCATGTTCATTTTTTGGTTTTGACCGAATTGTTTGAAAACCACATCCATCCAGTTAACATTTGGGTAAAGATATGGATCCTCCTGTGTGTATGTTTTACGTATTGCTTCCTCTGAATATTTCGGTGCAAGTCCACGGGTGGTCAGTGCTTCGTTTGCCATTTGCATATAGGTAACTCCATCTGCAAAAGTCGGAACACTGGTAAATTGCGAGAATCCTTTAAAATATTCCATACGAATTTTAGGTTTGCCTTTTACACCTTGTTTGGTAGTAATTAAGACAACTCCATTTGCACCTTTTACACCATAGACGGCTGTTGCAGAAGCATCTTTGAGGATAGAAAATGATTCAATATCTTCGGGATCGATATTATTAAACTGTCGTTCAACACCGTCCACAAGAATAAGCGGAGTACTGTTACTGAACGTTGAAATACCACGAATCCAGATGTCTGAGTTATCACTCCCCGGTTCGGCACTACGTTGAACGGCAACTACACCTGCAATACGACCTGCAATTGAGTTGGTCATATTTGCTACCGGTTGTTTTAACTCAGTAATTGACTTAACCGATGATTGGGCCCCAATGGTTGAAATTTTTCTTTGTGTTCCGTAACCAACAACTATAACATCATCAAGTTTTTTTGCATCTTCCAATAGTCTTACATTGATGTTCGATTGATTTGTGATTTTAATTTCCTGCGTGATGTATCCTACACATGTTATTACCAGTGTTGAATTTTTTGGAACACTTAAAATAAATAATCCATCAACATTCGTTGCCGAACCTTGTGATGTTCCTTTAATAGATACACTTACTCCCGGAAGCGGCCCTGTTTCGTCAGATACCACTCCCGATACTTTAATGCTGGTCGCTTGTTGCGCAATCAGAGGTATCGTCAGGCAAATAAATGCACAAAGCATGAATTGCCTAAACGCTGGAAGAGTTTTTGAATGATTCATAAAATAATATAGATTTAAAATTGAGTAAAAAAATGAAATTGTCATTTTTCGCTTACAAAAGTATTTAATACAAACGAGTCCTCTGTATGCTATTTTGTCATATGTATATCCTATTGACATAGATGTAATACAACATACACATTTGTCCCGATACAATACAAGCAGTGGCATATTACTGAAAACACCGCTAAAATTATAGAGGTGCATTGTAAATAATTCAGTTGTATGCATGAGCATTTTAACAATTAGCAGAAACAAAAACGACTTTTCTGTATTGAAAAGTCATTTAATTCGTTTCAAATTTTACAAATTGAAAGTAATAGCATACATTAAGCGATTTATACTATACTTTTTTTTACCATTTTAATAGCTTCTTTTTTCGGATTCAAGATAGTTTCTATTATGTAAATTTGCGTGAATCAAAAAAATAGCCTTATTTTGTACATCAAACGACCTTGTTTAATAACATACATATCAAAGCATCATGAACAAAACATTAGCAGTTTTATTTATTACAATGTGTTCATGCATATTGCCCTCTCTTAACTCATTTGCATACAATCTCAAACAAATTTCCAACCGTGACGGTCTTTCAAACAGTTCTGTTTTGAATTTATATCAGGATAAAAACAACTTTCTGTGGTTATGCACTTTTGATGGTTTAAATATGTATGATGGTTCCAAAATACATGTGTACCGTTCATTAAACAGTAATACCAATTTTTCCAGTCAAGTCATCAGACAAGCTTTAGAAACTGAACCCGGAGTATATTGGTTAAGAACCAATTTAGGATTAAATAAATTTACACTGAAAGGGAAGAAAGTTGAAAAGTTTTTCACAAATACAGAGAGTCAAGTGATTGCAAAGAACAGTAAAAATGAATTATTTGCTGTTCTAAAGCCTGAATACCTTTCCTATTTTAATCCTGAAAAGAATGAATTTGAGCATATTCCGCTTCCGGGCATCAATAATTTATGGATACGTTCGTTCGATTTTGACTCGAATGACAATCTATGGATTTTTATGTCCACAGGTACTTATTGGAAACTCACTATAAAAACAGTGTCTGGTAAGAAACGAATTATTCAGCTTAAAGGTCTTCCTACAAAAAAATTTATGAAATACAGTTTTTATGAAAATGACCAATTATATTTAATTGATTATGACCGTAATTTTCTTACCTTTAATATCAAGAAAAACGAACTGAAATTAATGGCAAACATCAGGTACTTTGTTGAGCCTAATGGAGTTGTGAGATCGATAGTAAAGTTCGAAGATGGATTTTTATTTGGCTTTGAATACAATGGTTTGTTTAAAATGAAGTTCCCAGCCCCGAATGTCCCCAATATCGAAAAACTGGACTTAAGCTGTGGCGTTTATAGTATTCTAAAAGATAAATCGCAGGATATATACTGGATAGCTACCGACGGACAAGGAGTATACATGTACTGGAATGATGACTATACTGTAAAAAACTACACCAAAGAGACTTTACCAATCGACATCCAAAAGCCCATTCGGGCATCATATCTGGACAAATACAATAACTTGTGGATTGGCACTAAAGGTGAAGGCATAATTAAATTTAACAACTACAACTTCAATCAAACTTCTATTGGAGATCAATCGATTGAGAGGTTTCATATGCAATCCAATTTTAATTATAAATTGGTATTTTGTTTTGAAGAAAGCAGAAACAACATCTTGTGGATAGGTGGAGACTGGCCCGGATTGACTTATTATTCGTACCGTGACAATAAAACATATCAAACCAATTCAATTGATGAGAAAAGTCCATTTTACATAAACTTCGTACACTCCATCATTGAATACAATGACACAACTCTTTATATCGGAACTTACGGCGAAGGTTTTATTAAAGCAATATTTTCAAAAAGTGATTATAAAATTAAAAGCGTCAAACGATACAATTTTCAGGACAAATTCAAAAAACAAAACATTGCATTTGACAAATTCAATTCAATTTATCAGGAAAACGATAGTATAATATGGCTGGGAGCACGTATGAATGGTGCAGTGCGATTTAACACACACACCGAGAAATATCAGATTGTTCATTTTGAAAAAGAGGGAGTTGAACAATTAAACGACATTCTATCTATCTGTAAAGATAAATATGGAACAATGTGGTTTGGGACTAATTTTGGTCTTGTTAAATTAATTAGTCTACAGAAAGGGCGGGTGGATTATGAAGTTATTAATGAATCAAGCGGGCTGACCAACAATGGAATTGTCGGGATACTGGAAGATTCAAATGGGTCACTTTACTTAAGTTCGAACAAAGGGATAGATATCTTCAATCCGAAAACAAAGAAAATCAGGCGATTAAACAACCATAACGGTCTCAAAATAAATGAATTTTCATTGGACGCATATTCCAAGGCGCAGGGTTCAAATGTATTGTTTTTTGGTGGTATTAATGGATTTTGTGCCATTCGTCCTGAAGAAAAGAAACAGGTTGATTATAATCCGAAAGTTCATTTTATGGGTATCAGTATATTTGGAAATTATTACGATCTGTCTGATTTTACAAAGACCAATGGTGATGAGGAATACGTAAAACTAAAGTACTCGCAAAACTTCTTCTCAATTGACTTTGTAGCCCTGGATTATATAAACGGTATTAATACCGAATATATGTACCAACTTGAAAATTACAGTAAGGTTTGGATTGATTTAGGCAAAAACAACTCGGCTACCTTTACGAATATTCCTCCGGGCAAATACAAATTGAATATAAAATGTAAAACTGAGGCACATGATTTTTCTGAAAATATCCAGTCATTAATTATTGTAATAACACCACCATGGTATGCATCTTTATTAGCTAAAATCATATATTTCCTGTTGATAGCAGCTGGGATTAGATATGCTGTTATCAGTGCTAAAAAGCGATTGGAAGCAAAACATTTAAAGCTGATTGACAAACTAAAACAAGACCAAAAACAGGAAATTTATGATTCAAAACTTAACTTTTGGTCAAAAATTGTACAGGAATTTTCTACACCATTGACTCTGATTACCGGTCCATGTCAGCTTTTGTTGAACTATGCAAAAGACAATGCATATATTACCGAATATGTCAATCTGATACATTCCAATGCAGAAAAGATGAATAATCTGATTCGACAATTACATGAATTTAAACAGGTAAATCCAGAGAACAATTCATGCTTAATTACAAACATCGATATTCGTTCAATTTCTGAATCGGTTTTCAAATTGAATATTGAAGAAATAAATAACCGGGACATTGAATATCAGTTTATTTCGGATGAAAAGATTATGTGGAATACGAATGAGGAAATATTTTCGAAAATTGTAAATACGTTACTCTCAAATGCTTTATTTCATACCAATAATGGAGGTGTACTTCGACTGACATTAGAAAAAACAACACTTGAATTAAAGGTCATCATTTATTATACCGGTAAAGGTTTGAATGCAGATCAATCAGCTAAAATTTTCAACCGATTCGACATTATGGATAATGTTGAAGAGTCAACCAGTTTACTTGTCTCTTCAGAGTCTGCATTAGGACTTGGAATTTGCCATAATTTAGTGCGAACTTTAAAAGGTGAAATTAAGGTTTTGAGCGAAATAGATAAGTATACCCAGTTTGAAGTTACTTTACCTTATCAGGAAATAAATGTTGTCAGCAGTTTAAATAAAACGATAAACGAGCCTGTATATCAGTCCGACACGTCAAAAGAACTGAATAAACCTATCGTTCTGATTATTGACAAGGACAAAGAAATGCTTTGGTTCTTAAATGAAATATTTTTAATTGACTATGTTATATATACAGCTTCGGAAGGTGATCTGGCAAAAAAAATGTTAGAGACAAAACGTGTTGACATTATCATATTGAACGAAGAATCGACTATGATCAACGCTGAACCTGCAATTAATTTTATTAAATCAAATGCACAGACTAAACACATTCCACTTATACTGTTATCGTCAAATACCGATTTTAGTGAAGAGCCGGGAATAAATGATACCGGTGCTGATGCCTATATCCGTAAACCATTTAACGTGGATTATTTGAAAAAACGCGTTGAATTAATGCTTAAAAACAAAGAATATCTCAAAGAATATTTTTCATCATCAATAAGTTCCTTTGAACTTTTAGATGGCAATCTTATTCATCAGGAAGACAAAAATTTACTCAACCAGATAATAAAGATTATTAACGAGAATATTTCAAACCAGGATATAACATCAGATTTAATAGCTGAAAAATTATTCATGGGTAAGAGAAAACTCTACCGAAAAATGAAAGAGTTAACGAATAGTACACCCACTGACTTTGTAAGAAATTACAAACTTGAACTTAGTGCTTCGATGCTAAAAAAATCAAACTCAACTGTTCAGGAAATAATGTTCAAAGCAGGCTTTAATAATCGTGCTTATTTTTACAAGGAGTTTTCGAAAAAATATAATTTATCCCCCGGGAAATACAGGGACAATGAACTATCTGATATTCACAAATAAACCTGGTATATTTCACAAAAATTCAGATAGTCAACACATTTTCAATCAATATAGTTAAACGTGGGTTTGCAACTGTCAAAAAAAGACTATCCCCGACAAAAAAAGTGCGAACCGACATCCTCGATTCGCACTTTCAATTGTTCTGATAAACCTTTTGGAATGCGAAGCATCCAAAAGAGTTTTTATTTTAGTTTATAAACTCTCAAAGGTGTTCCACACGCTTTGAGGTTAATCTACTTCACATCCTTCTTCAACTCATCCGGACTGCTCTTGGTATAGGAGTTAATAGGAGCAGCAGTTTTTGTAAATAAATCTTTAATGGTTTGAAGGGGTATCGTATTTTCAGGACTGAATTTTTCTGAATTCATATAATTGACGATTGAAGTATATAACTGCGTTGCTACGGGACGTTCTTCGGGATTATTGGTCAGATCCATCGACGTCATTATCAGCTTTCCTTTACCCACATTGGCTTCGAAAAGCATGCCCAGTTTACGGTTAATAAACCAGGTGTCAATGGGTTGCACTATGGGTTGAAATCCTTTCGGAAAGTCGGTCAACAACATGGTTTGCGCCCGGTTTATGAGCTCCCACCATTGCATATTTCCCCACGATTCGGTCACAAAATCTTTGAACACAGGATGATAATTATTGATAAATACGCCTGTTGTATGCGGTGGGCGCATTTTAAACCAGGAGGTATTCCAGAATGCAGGTTGGTAATACTGAACCACATCTTTTCCATATTGTATTTTCCCGTCTGCCAGCAAAAGGACTTTACCGCCCTTGTTTAAAACTGCAACAGCTTCATCATTTAATTCATCAGCAACAAAAATTCCATCGGTATTTACTGCTTCTTTTTGTAGAGGATATACCCAGAAATCCCAGTCGTTTACAAAATCAGTTCCTTCAATCGCAATTTCCAGATTCAGTTTAACTGCCGTACTGAATTCCGATAAATCAAGTTTTACTTCACCCAGTTCAAAATTATTGCCCACCGGAATATCTTTTACCGATAATTCGCTCTCTTTCAACACCAATCCAAATTGATCCCGAATCCGCCACAAGGTTTTGGCATTAGTCAATGTTGATGAACCAAAATGAGCAACTTCAATTTTGGCAGCGAATGTTTCATTATTCCTGTAAACAAACTTTTCGATACGGGCCAGGGGAACTGTTGAATTGCAAAACCGGCGGAATTCAGGTGCCGTCATATAGCCTTTTTCATCCCAGAATGCATCGAGCACACCCACCAGGGCAGTTCCCTGTCCGGGATAATCGTTCAGGCATAACAACTGGAATCCGGCGTAATCGGGTGTCCGCAAGGTTCTTTCAATTTCGTGTTTGTAGCACAAAGCCTGTAAATGACCCGAGGACATCAGAAATTCGTGGCTTAAATCGGCCATATCACTATCTGCCAGGTCTTCTTTGAAAAGTTCAAAATTTTTGGCACGCATTACCCCGGTATATTTTTTAATTTCATCGAAATTTGGAAAAACACACCACTGACCGGTTTCATGCGAAACATAAGGTTGTTGAATCGAATCAATACGTGAGCGATAATCGGACGTTGATTCCGGGGAAGCTTCCTTCCAGTTCAGGCCACGGGCTCCGGCTTTTACGTGAAACTGACTTTTTGGTTGCCACGCCCAACCCTGCCCTACCGATGCTCCGGTATAAAGCCGGCGCGCATCAGTGGCTTTCCAGTAATCTACAAATTTCCCGACCCATTGCACCCAATTGCCACGGGGTTCATTCCCGCAAGCTAAAAAAGTAAATGAAGCATAGTTACCGTATTCTTTTGTAATACGTATTGTTTCATCCATTAAATAGGTATCGATAGGCAATCCCCGACCCAACTGTGTGCTATGGTTCGGCCAGCTCGGCCCTTCGGGTTGCAGGTAAAAACCAACCCGGTCGGCTGCTTTAAATGCAGCTTCGGGTGGACAATAGGAATGAAAACGCATGTGATTTAAACCATACGATTTACAAATCCGGAAAACCCTGTCCCACGAAGCTACATCCATGGGCGGATAACCGGTCAGGGGAAATACAGCATTTTCGACGGTGCCACGCAGGACAGTTTTATTTCCATTTACATAGAAATATTTACCCTGAATGGTAATTTCACGCATTCCAAACTCAACATCCCTGCTATCCGTTTGTTTTCCGGAAGTTAATGTTGCCTTGAGCTTATACAGAGCAGGATCGAATTCATCCCAGGTCTGCATATTTTCTCCAATCGGGAGGGTCATTTCAAATTCACCCGCTTTGCCCGAAACAGTAATGGGCAATTCAACGGGAGCTACAGCAAATGACTGTTTCGTATTAAAACTATTGGCAGAAATTAAAATCTTAGCTTTCACAGGATTTCCTTGCTGATTGACAACTTTTATTTTCACCAAAGCACTTTTTGTTTTCAGATCCGGAAAAACCTGAATATCATCGAAGTATAAAAACGGACGGGATTTTAGTTGTAAATCACCAACCATTCCGTTCCAGTTGCCTTGTGTATGATCGGTGACACTGTGTGAATTGGTACCTACATCCATACTTTTCAGCCGGTTGTCAATACGAATGCTGATGCGGTGTTTCCCCGGTTTTATTTTTTCAGTCAGATCAAACTCATGCGGAACCGACATTGAGTTTTGAGTGCCGATTTCCTGGTTGTCTATCCATACACGTGTAATAAAATGAGGATGTTCGAGCAGAAGTGAAATGTGATTTCCTTTCCATGCAGCAGGAATTATCACATCCTTCTGATACCAGGCCAACCCGGTATAATGTTTCATCTGCGTCAACCAGAATGGCATTTTAAGGTTTCCGGGTTGGCGATACTTTTCCATATGTGGATTAAAAAACCAGGAGCTGTCGTATATACTGGCAGTAAACTGAGTTTTTAAGCTGATATCATATCCCTTCAGATTCTCCACCATGGAGCCGGGTAAATAAACGGAATCATTTAATTCACGGGCAAACCATTTTTCAGTAACTCCCTGATCTTTATCATCAATGGCAAAACTCCACTGACCTTTCAGGTCAATAATTTTGTCATTTGAAGCAATAAATTGAATTGAGAAACAAAAGATAGTGAATAGAACAACAGTAATTTTTTTCATTTAATATATTAATTTATTTTGGAAGTATTCAAATTTAAGAAATAGCAAAATTATAATCCATCTTGTTTTATATTGCTGATAATCTTGGAATAGGGATATTTCAAAGTTTTGGCTTAGAAGTATACAAAAGAACAAACAATCAATCAATTATGAAATGGAAAAACGTACAGATTTATAAAATATAATCCAAATAAGTTGGCTAAGTCTTATCTTCGGTAGCTAAAGAATGAATTTTGTATTTAACGATTACACATCTAACTTGGTTAAATTAGAAATTAATATCAATTTCAATAGTTTAAAATCAGTTTTAATCTATTATATTCGCATTGAAATTTTTCATAGCCTGAAAAAATAATTCTAACCAAAATCACACCAAAGAATGCGTTTAAAAACACAAGTCTGGTTTGTATTTTTTGTCATATTATTCATCAATCCGATGCATGCTGACAATCAACCCACTATTGAACACATCACCTCCAATAACGGACTATCTCACAACACCATACGCTGCATGCTTCAGGACAGGACCGGATTCCTGTGGTTCGGGTCTTTGAACGGATTAAACAGATTTGATGGGATCAAGATTAAGACTTTGAAACCAGAAACTTCAAATTCAGCCTCACTTTCAAGCGGAAAAATTAAGGAACTGCATCAGGATAGTTACGGTCACATCTGGGTAAGGACCTACAGTGACATGATGCATTGTTACGATCCGGGCAAAGAAAATTTTGTTGCTATTTTTCAAAACAAGGCTGATCAGTCAATCAAACACAATCTGTTTTACGAAGACAGAGAGAAAAACATCTGGCTGGGAAGTGTTTCATCGGGCTGTGCAAAAATTTCTTTCAACAACGGAATTATCAATTCCGAAATCTTCACTACTACGCAGGGTTTAAACAAACTTCCCTCGAATATGGTCAATGATATTTTTCAGGATAGTTTTAAAAACACCTGGATTATGACTTCTAAAGGTATAGTCAGAATAAAAAACAATAAAGTTTATACTGTCAGCAAAGCGAAAAGCGATGAAATCTCATTTATAAAAGCGTATGAATTAAATAAAAAGGTTTTTTTCATCTCCCAAACGGGGAAAATTAAAATTTATAATCTTACCCATGGGAAATTTGAAAAAATTACGGCCTTAAAACCTGCCACAAGAATTTTCCAAACCGCCACGTTGGGTAATGACAAAATACTTATATCTACCATTAATAAAGGCGTTTATATATTTTATCCGTCGACCGGTCAATTCAGCTCCGGCGTATCGGTATTTGGTGAAAACATAACCGGAAGTGCCTCTTTTCAAAAAGATGGGTTTGGAAATGTATGGACTTACAACTTGACGGGGAATGTGTGGATGCTAAGTCCTAAAAGCAACAAAGTCACTAAATTAAACCTTATACCACCATCGGTTCTTCAGCTTATTGACGAAGAAAGATATCAGTTTCTGGGTGACAAGCACGAAAATGTATGGATCAGCACTTACGGCAATGGATTATTCCGATATAATTACCTCACGGGAGAAATAAGCCATTACAGTAACAATAAGAATACGAATAGTTTAGCTACAAATTATCTGTTATCGATAGTACTTGACAAAAATGATAATATATGGGTTGGTACTGAAAGTATGGGGATTAATAAACTATCCTTTGCCAACCGCAATGTTCAGATTCTATATCCCGATCCTGAAAACATCATTAAAAACGGGAACGTAATAAAGGCTTTTCTGGAAGATAAAAGCCACAATATCTGGGTTTCAACTAAAGCCGGAAACCTTTATTTATATGACTCAACCTTAACCAGAAGAAAAACGATATTCGAAAACGGGTCCAACATTTACAGCATGATACTGGATAAAACCGGATCAATATGGCTGGGAACCAAACGCAATGGGATTATCGAACTGAAGAATGGTGATATTTCCAGGGCAGTTCACTACAAAAAAACAGACAGTCCGGGCAGCCTGAATTACAACACGGTTTTCTCCCTTACAAAAGACAGGAAAGGAAGGCTATGGGCAGCAACATTTGGAGGCGGTGTTTGCGTTAAAACAACTCCTGAAGGAACTGAGGGATTCAGAACTTTTTTCGATGAAGACGAATGGGTGAGGTTTACCCGTTATATTTTCATGGATCGTAGTGGTTACATCTGGGTGGCTACTACCAACGGGATTCTTCGATTCGATCCGGATGCTCTGCTCCGTAATCCGAAGGCTTATAAATATTACACACACAACAGTGAGATTGGAAACAGCCTCAGCAACCCGGAAGTACGCTTTATCTTTCAGGACTCAAAGGGGTCTGTATGGCTTGCCACTGCGGGTGGTGGTTTAAATAAATTTGTCGGCGAATCTCCCGACGGGAACGGCATTTTCAAAGTGTACAAAAACCAGCACAGCCTGGCTAATGACAACATCATGGCCATTCAGGAAGATAAAGCCGGTTATTTGTGGATCAGCACCGAAAGCGGATTGCACAAATTAAATCCGACAAGCAATTTATTCCAGTATTACAAATTCTCGGATGATTTTTCATCAAATATCTTCTCCGAAGCAGCCGGCATGACCGGCAAAAACGGGAATATGTACTGGGGAAGTCTGAATGGCTTTTATGTTTTCAATCCAAATACATTAAAACTATATCAGGCCGAAAAAAACAAAGTTGTGTTGACAGGATTCTTTATTTATGACAATGAGGCAAAAATAGATAACAAAAAAGCTCCACTGCAACAGTCGGTCACTTTTTCGGAGAAAGTAACACTTAAATCCTCTGATAAGGTTTTTCATATAGAATTTACCAATCTCAATTTTAAAGATCCGAAAGCCAATCAGTTTATGTATATACTTGAAAACTACGAAAAACGGTGGAATCTTTCGGGTTCATTCAATGTGGCCACATACCGGAATGTACCTCCGGGGAAATATATTTTCAAGGTGAAAAGTGTTAACAACGAAGGTGTTTGGGATGATAATTTCACCGCCCTTGAAATTGTAATTAAGCCACCCTTCTGGCAAACAAGTTTTGCTTATCTTCTTTATCTGATTATTGCCGGAGGATTAGCCTATTTTGTTTTTGGCTTGATAAAAAAATTCAACAGCCTGAACAATGCTGTAAAAGTGGAGCGTCAACTAACCGATTACAAACTGCGCTTCTTCACCAACATCAGTCATGAGTTCCGCACACCGCTTACATTAATAAAAGGCAGTGTGGATACGCTGAATGAGTTGAAAAATAAAATGTCTGAACCGTTTCAACATTTGGTGGGAGATCTGGATAAAAATACAGCTCACCTGATGCGACTGATCGATCAGCTGATGGAGTTCCGTAAACTTCAAAACAACAAACAGAAACTCAATCTTCAGGAAACGGATGCTGTGGGTTTTCTCAGGGACATATTTACCAGTTTCAGCGATGTGGCTGCTAAAATGAACATCGAATATAAATATTTACCGACACGCACGACCATCCCCATCTATATCGATCAGAATAAAGTAGATAAAATCGTGTTTAATTTACTTTCGAATGCTTTTAAATTTACAGAACGTGGTGGAAAAATCACCTTAATAGCTGAAATAGACGAAGAGAATCAATTACTTAAAATATCGGTAAGAGATAACGGGATAGGAATACCCCGGGAAAAACAAAATTTGCTTTTTAGCAGGTTTATGCAAATTAATTTCTCTGCTAACGGCACCGGAGTCGGACTATCGTTGGTTAAAGAATTTACAACATTACACAAAGGGAATGTCCGTTTCAGGGAAAATGAAGGTGGCGGTTCAATTTTCATCGTCGAATTTTCTTTAAACAAAGACATTTACAGTCCCGACGACTTTTTAAACGAACAGGTCATTGTTTCAAAAGATGATAAAAAGGAAGTGTATAATCTGTCTGAATTCTTTGATCAACAGAATGATACCGATATGCTCAATTTAGTGGCAAATGTACCCATATTAGGAAGAAAATACAAAGTGTTGGTAATTGATGATAATGATGATATACGCGACTTTCTGAAAGAAAAACTAAGTCCTCATTTCGATATAATAACTGCTGAAGATGGTACAGCAGGAATTAAAATGGGCATGGAAGAAGATCCTGATCTGATAATCTGCGATGTGATGATGCCCGGCATGAACGGATTTGATTTAACAAAAAAACTAAAAGAAGACTTCGCTACCTGTCATATCCCGGTAATCTTATTAACGGCTTATATTTCTGACGAGCACCATACAGAGGGCATTGAAGCCGGAGCCGACGCCTATGTCAGTAAACCTTTCAGCATGTCGCATTTGATGCTACAGATTAACAAACTGATAGAGAAGCGGGAAAGATTACATAAACATTATGCAAGCAACGATCCGGCAATTGAGTTTATAGATGAGAATAAACTGATTATTCCTCAAAGAGACAACCAGTTCCTCGGACTTGTGGAAGAAATTCTCGAACAAAACCTGACGAATCCCGATTTCTCGGTGGATGAATTTGCACAAATGGCCAATACCGGACGTACCTTGTTTTTTAAGAAGATTAAGTATTTAACAGGTTATACACCGAACGATTTTATACGGATCCGTCGGATGAAAAAGGCAGCCGAACTACTGAAGACCTTCAAATATAATGTTTCGGAAGTATCCTATATGGTAGGTATTAATGATCCGTTCTACTTTAGTAAATGTTTTAAAGCGCAATTCGGGTGTTCCCCATCGCGTTACATCAATTCATAGAAGCATCCGGTTTTCAATCCGTCAACTAACGGCTCATCTGTCTTAATCAGGCAGGTGAGCCGTTTTTGACATAATACAAATCCATTCCAAGCACTTATTTTATTCTCCCGATTAATGCATTTACATCTCTCTTTTTCAGCATTTTTCGGTGCGTGCATAAAAATCCATGTATTAGAATAAAAATCCATTGTCGCAATCCGAAAAATCCGCTTTTTTTGCATTGATAATTTAAGTCAATAAAGACTAATTACAATTATCAATTGCCAAACAATTACAACCAATTTTAAATCATTATTAATCATAATTTTAAATCAAATTGCCTTATGAAAAAAACTACACTTTTATTAGCCATAGTTATGGCATTATTTTCTGTAGGAGTTGCAACAACATTTGCTGCACAAGTTCCAAGTTACTTTATTAATGAGACTTTTGATGGGCTAAGTGCTATACCCACAGGTTGGACAACCGTACGATCTCCTTATGGGAATACTGGTATTATTGCACCAACAATAACCTCTAATATGTTGCAATACTCCTCAGCAAGTGCTTCTGCAAATAGAGGTTTAGGTATTAATATCCCCACATCCGGTGCAGAACAAATAGTTTATTTAGATTTTGACTGGCAGGTTGGGTCACCTATAACAAATTATAGGAATGCTGGACTTTTAATGTTTCATGATAATACAACCGCTACTGCGCCAAAGGATATTTTAGGTTTATATCTGGGACCATGGGGAGAAACAAACGTACTTCACTGCTGGAACATGAAGACTGCAGATACAGCTGCTTTTATAGGCTCAATGCAGACATATCCATCGTTCAATAGAGCAAATACACTTGCAGCAACAAATGCAGGAACTATTACAACGAATAATGTAACTAATTTAGGAAATGGTGGTACTGCCTTTTCGACTAATCAGACTTACAATGTAAAAGCGACTCTTGATTTCACAACACATCAAGTAACTTATCTTAAAATCACCAAACTTTCAGATAATACTTTTGTAGAAAAAACAAATTTACCTTTTATCGATAATACTGCTGCAACAGTTGGTGAAATCAGTTTTACTGCAACAAGAAGTAGTAATGCCGGAAATGGTGGAAATTCAGGCTGGACAACGCAAATTGACAATCTGAAAATTTACAAATTAATTGAAGCTTCAGTTGCAAATGTTACAATTAATTTTTTAGATCCCTTAAATAATCCAATAAAAACTGCCAGAACTCAGGCTGATCAGATTGTAGGTACAACATACACTGCTATTCCTGCAGATAAAGATACTTATACTGATGGTACATTTTATTATGTATATGATGCAGTAAGTACAACATCTGATAATGTTGTTGTTGCTGAAGGTGGTTCTACAATAAACCTAAAATTCACTAAAATTCCAGTCGTTGCAGGCACTTACACCTGGACTGGTATTACAAGTGGAAACTGGAACGATTCAGAAGCTAACTTCACTACAGATGGCAGCAATAGTTTAGCTTACCAAAACGCCAATGCAATAATATTCCCGGCTTCGGCAACACAAAAAACTATTAGCATAACAAAGGATTTAAATCTGGGTTCACAAAGTATTAATTTATCCGGTGATGGTTATATTTTACAGGGTACCGGTAGTATAACCGGAAGTAAAGCAGCTTTAAACCTGAATTTAACTTCGGGACAAACTGCAACTTTAAATTTTATCAACAATTTAGATAGTGTCGTTGTAAATGGAGGTACTGCTGTAATTTCAAACGATGCCAGTGGGAAAAAATATGTTTTAGCCGATGGAGCAAAACTTACACTGCAAACCGGTGCGGGCTTTAGTAAACCAATTATTGGCAGCGGAACAATAAACATCGAAGCTGTTTCAAATGTCTTCTATTGGAGTACAATTACAGGGGCATCGACTATTAACTATATGTTGGGAGCTGCAGGTACTTATGCTTCTTCAAACTGGAGCAATCAGGTTACAACCGTATTTCCTGCCTGTACTTTAAATGTAACAACAACTACTGGTGTTGCAAGTGGTTTTGGAGTGGCTGATGGTTCGCTTACAAATGCAAAAGTAAATCTTGGTGATAATGTTCGTTTATTTAAATCATACAATCAAAATTCAGGAGCACCATTTTCAACAATTGTCGTAGGCGAATTAAGCGGAACTGCTGGTTCAACGCTTGAAGGTGGTTTTGTAGCAGGACGTACATTAAATTATAATGTTGGAGGACTTAATACAGATGCAACATTTGCAGGAACAATTAAAAACTATATTCAGGCTTCCGACATTTTAAATATCTACAAAAAAGGTACAGGAATCTGGACACTTACAGGTGCAAGCACTTTATTTACATTGGGTTCTTTTAATGTTGACGCCGGAAAAGTCATTGTAAATGGCACTTTAGGATCAACCGCAGTTCCCGTAACAGTTGCTGCAGCCGGAACGCTCAGCGGAACAGGAACAATTGCAGGTGTAACAACAGTAAACGGAACATTGGAAGGACGCTTAAACTTTGGAAGTAGCCTGATTTTGACTGACACAACTAACCTTGTGGTGGATGGTTTTGCTTCAACTCAGTATGATTCTATCACAGTTGTGGGAGCAGTTACTATGGGTGGTGTTTTAAATGTAACTGTAAATGCAGCTGCCCCTGCTGTCAATACTTCAATTAAACTGATTAAAGCAGGAAGTTATGCAGGATCATTCACAACGAAAAATCTTCCTGCACATTACACTTTTGATGCTGCAACAGGTATACTAACTTATGATTTAGGAACTAAACTCAGTTCAGAATTTACAAACAAACTGAGCATTTATCCAACGCTTACGCATGATTTTGTAAATATTTCAGGTGTAAATGCTTCGACTGTTGAATTGGTAAATCTTACCGGTCAGGTTGTTAAACAAGTTAGTTTGTCGAACGGAAAAACAACCATCAATATGAATGGTTTGTCAACCGGAGCATATTTTGTAAAAGTGCGTTCAACAGATGGTTCAGTAAACATTCAGAAAGTAATTTATCAAAAATAAGACTGATCATTTAATAAACTTAAATAGGTGTTCCGGCAACGGAACACCTATTTTGCTTATATTTGCATAAAATTAAATACAATGAACAAACCTTCTCATACCTACCTGCTATATTTTTCGCTGTTAATTGTCATGTTTTCTCTTCCAACCGATTTTCAGGCTCAGGACTACAGCATGGAGCGTCTGGCTTCAAAACCTTTGTTTCGGGATCCAATTTACGATGGAGCCGCAGATCCAACAATCATCTGGAATAAAGAAGAAAAGAAATGGTTTATGTTTTACACCAACCGCCGTGCCAATGCCGACAGCGTCCCCGGAGTAAGATGGGTTCATGGTACGCGAATCGGCATTGCCGAATCGTCAGACGGTGGTGCATCCTGGAAATACCGGGATACTTGTGACATTCAGTACCGTTTGACCGATTACACGCATTGGGCACCGGAAGTGATCCAATCTAAAAACCTTTATCACATGTTCTTGACCTATGTTCCCGGTGTGTTTTCGGACTGGGGACATCCACGCTGGATTGTCCACCTGACAAGTAAAAACCTGATCAACTGGAAATTCGAATCAAAATTAAAACTGGCTTCAGACCGTTGTATCGATGCCTGTGTTTTTCAAATGCCAAATGGAAACTGGCGTATGTATTACAACAATGAAGTGGATCGCAAATCGATCTATTATGCCGACAGTCCGGACCTGTATAAATGGACCGACAGTGGTAAAAAAGTCATTGCCGATCAGGGTGGTGAGGGACCGAATGTTTTTAAATGGAAAGGGAAATACTGGATGGTGGTGGACAACTGGAAAGGTTTAGGTGTATATGCATCGGACGATCTGATAAACTGGAAAAGACAGAAAAACAATATTTTACAGGTTCCGGGGATAGGTGCGGATGACAAGGTGATTGGCGGACATGCTGACGTGGTGGTGAATAACGATAAGGCTTATATTTTTTACTTCACACATCCGGGACGTACCACAGAAAACAAAGTGAAAAACAATACCGAAACAAAGCGTAGTTCAATTCAGATTGCAGAACTGGATTATCGCGATGGTGAGATTGTATGCGACCGTGATAAACCTGTGTATTTAAATCTTAGACCCCTAAAAAAGAAATAAAATACGAAGTTAATTAACTAACTTTGTCAAATCAAACTGAAAAAAAACATTCAGATTTATCCTATTAATCATTTTGAAAATACAAATATGAAAAAAACACTATGCATCTTATTGGCAGTGGCATTCAGTTCCCTGTCATTTGCCCAGAAACAATTTTTTAAACCTGAGAAAATGGTTGAAACAGGCGTTTACTATTACCCGGAAGCGTGGAATCCGGATCAATGGGAACGGGATTTTAAGAAAATGGCTGAAATGGGTTTTGAGTTTACCCATTTTGCTGAATTTGCCTGGGCACAAATTGAACCTTCTGAAGGAATTTATGATTTCAAATGGCTCGACAAAGCGGTTGAACTTGCCGTAAAGAATAACCTCAAAGTCATTATGTGTACCCCATCGGCAACTCCGCCGGTCTGGTTGACAAAAAAATATCCCGAAGTACTGGTCGTGATGCCAAACGGTCTGATCGCTATGCATGGCACCCGTGAACACTATTCGTGGTCCAGTCCGAAATATCAGGAGTTGACAGCCAAAGTGGTTGAAGCCATGGCAAAACATTACGGAAACGATAAACGCATCTGGGGATGGCAAATCGATAACGAACCATCACACTATGGTACATTAGATTATGGTACTGCCGCTCAGGCAAGTTTCCGTAACTGGCTGAAAAAAAAATATCAGACTGTTGATGCATTGAACAAAGCCTGGGGTACCCCTTTCTGGTCGGGAGTTTATTCGGATTTCGAACAGATTGAAATGCCGAATGAAGGTCGTTTAATTTCAGGAATTGCCAGTCCGACTTCACTGATTGACATGAAACGATTTAATGCCGATGAATGTGCGGCTTATATTTCGTTGCAAAACAAAACTCTGAAAGACAATGTTTCGAAAGCGCAGTTTGTAACATCCAATTATATGAACGGTCACACCGATGTGGATCCATGGCGGAATAAAGATCTTGATTTTATCAGTTATACCGTCTATCCGGTGGCCGGATATACTGAAGGCGTTGGGGAACAGGGCTTTCGAATGGGTGATCCCTGGCGCATTTCGTTTGCCAATGATTTTTTCCGCCCGCTGAAAGGGGTAACCGGTGTTATGGAACTTCAGCCCGGACAGGTGAACTGGGGAACGTACAATCCGCAACCTTATCCCGGAGCCGTTCGTATGTGGCTTTGGAATGCTTTTGCAGGCGGACTGGATTTTATTTGTTCGTACCGTTTCCGTCAGCCACTTTATGGCGGGGAACAATTTCATTATGGTATGGTTGGAACCGACGGTGTAACGCCTTTGAATGGCGGAGAACAATACAGTCAGTTTATGAAAGAAATCCGTGAGTTGCGTAAAATGTATGTTCCCAATGCCGTAATGCCAAAAGAATACGCAGCACGCAAAACCGCCATTTTATATAATATGGATAATGTCTGGGAAACAACCATTCAACCGCAGACTTTTCAATGGAACGAAAGAGTGCATATTGCCAAATACTATTCATCCGTTAAAACACTTACCGCTCCGGTTGATATAGTGGGTGAAGATCGTGATTTAAGTGCTTACCCTGTAGTAATTGCACCTGCCTATCAAATGGTGGACAAAGCTTTGATTGCCAACTGGACAAAATATGCTGAAAATGGTGGCCATCTGGTGCTATCCTGCCGCACCGGATTGAAGGACCGCAACGGACATTTCCCGGAAGCAGGCTGGGCAGACGCCATTACCAATCTGATTGGAGCTAGAATAACTATGAACGATATGCTCGGGGCCAATATGAAAGCCAAAGTTTCGTTTAACGGTACAATTTATTTCTGGAATAACTGGGGCGATATGCTTGAACCTGCATCGGGGACTGAAGTATGGGCTACTTTTGCCGATCAGTTTTATGCAGGCAAACCAACGGTTGTTCACCGAAAATTAGGAAAAGGAACTGTTACCTATATCGGCACCGATACCGACGATGGTAAACTGGAAACAGCCGTTTTGAAAAAGGTGTACGAAACAGCCGGAATCCCTGTAAAAGAACAGGCTGAGGGCATGATCATCAACTGGCGTGATGGATTCTGGATTGCCAATAATTATTCGTCGTCGAATGTAACGATTGAAATTCCTCAAAATGCCAGCCTTATTTTTGGGACAAGAGAGTTAGTTCCCGCAGGTGTAACGGTCTGGAAATAAAATTCTATTAATGATTAATTGAAAACCCCGTTTTGCAGATTGGCAAAACGGGGTTTTTATTTTCTATCCCGGAGGAGACGCACGCTGTGTGTCTCTACATCATTTTTGACCAGTTTTTCCACTTATTTTACACAATAATCCGACTTTGCTGTAAGAAGAATCTTTATCTTTGTCCGGATTTAAGTTGTCTGTTATGCTTAAATTGCATTATTTCAAACAAGCATTGTCTTTATTTATTAATACAAAATAAAAGGCAAATAAATATTCAAATTACAAATGAGAAGATCCGTACGTTTAGCTTGGTTTATTTTGTTTTTATTTATTTCTATCTCAAATATTTATGCAAACAAACCGGGGATAAAAAAAATCAGTCAGGTTCCGTTCACTGCGGTTCATTTCACCGACAATTTCTGGTTGCCCCGTATGGAAATCAACCGCACAGTTTCCATTCCTTCCGCCTTCAAACAATGCGAGATCAATGGACGGTTCGATAATTTCGCTTTGGCGGGCGGGCTGATAAAAGGCGAGCACAAAGGTGATTTCCCGTTCGACGACACAGATCCTTACAAAATTATCGAAGGTGCTTCCTATTCGTTGGCAGTAAAGTATGATGCCGGACTGGATGCTTACCTGGACAGTGTCATTTCATTGATTGCCGCCGCACAGGAAAAAGATGGTTACCTGACCACCTGCGTAACAAACAACTGTACACGTCTTTCGGGTTGGTGGGGTAATTCGCACTGGGAAAAGCTGAACAGTCACGAGTTATATAATTCGGGTCATTTGTATGAAGCTGCCGTGGCGCATTTTCAGGCAACCGGGAAGCGGAGTTTATTGACTGTGGCCATAAAAAATGCCGATCTGGTTTGTACTGTTTTCGGACCCAACGAAGGTCAGAAGCATGTACCGTCCGGTCACCCGATCGTTGAAATGGCGCTGGTAAAACTATATAAAGTAACCCAGAATAAAAAGTACCTGGAAACGGCCCGTTATTTTATCGACGAAGCCGGACGCGGAACAAACGGTCATAAACTGAGTCCCTACAGTCAGGATCATAAGCCGGTTTTACAACAGGATGAAATTGTGGGGCATGCAGTGCGTGCCGGTTATCTGTTCTCGGGAGTTACGGATGTGGCTTCACTTCAGCAGGACACAGCGCTGTTCACTGCCGTTACCCGGATCTGGGAAAATATGGCAGGCAAGAAACTTTATCTCACGGGTGGTATCGGTTCACGTGCCCAGGGCGAAGGTTTCGGGCCAGACTACGAGTTGAATAACTTCAACAATTATTGCGAAACCTGTGCATCCATTGCCAATGTGTACTGGAATCAACGCATGTTTCTGGCTACCGGCGATGCTAAATACATTGATGTTTTGGAACGTACACTATACAATGGGGTTATCTCGGGCGTTTCATTGAGTGGCGACAAGTTCTTTTACGATAATCCCCTGGCTTCGAACGGTGATCATGCCCGGGCTCCGTGGTTTGGTTGCGCCTGTTGTCCGGGAAATATCACGCGTTTTATGGCTTCTGTTCCGGGCTATGTGTATGCGGTAGAAAAAAATACGGCCTATGTCAATCTTTATGTGCAGGGAAATAGCAAACTGAAACTGGAAAACAACGCAGTAGAAATCATTCAAAAAACGGCCTATCCGTGGAATGGCGATGTGGAAATTACTGTCAATCCTGAAAAGTCCGGAGAATTTTCTTTAAATCTTCGTATTCCCGGTTGGGCAAAAAATAAACCGGTCCCGACTGATTTATACAGCAATGCCGATAGTCTTACGCCTCTGGTAAAAATTCTTGTTAACGGAAAAGCTGTAAACCTGAATGCTACGGCAGGTTACTGTGTCATTGACCGTAAATGGAAAGCTGGTGATAAAATTTCCATTCATTTCGATATGCCCGTAAGACGTGTACAGGCAAATGAGCGGGTTGAATACGATAAAGGTTTACTGGCCCTGGAGCGTGGACCTGTGGTGTATGGCATTGAAGGAACAGATCAAAAAAATCCTTTTGTTTTTAATATTTCAATTCCGAAAAATGCCGGTATTCATTCGCATTTCGAAAATGAGTTACTGAATGGTGTGGAAGTACTGGACGGAAATTGTACAGTAACAGAACAGGATTCTTTGAGCGGACAGATCAAACAAAATCAATCCACATTCCGGGCAATTCCATACGCTACCTGGAATAATCGGGGTAACAGCCGGTGGGTAGTCTGGACACCGGAAAGCCCGGCACAAGCCACTGTCAAACCGAAACCTACCATAGCTTCGCGTGCACAACAGGTTGGCGGTTGGGGAATGAATGATCAGTTTGAGCCCAAATCGTCGGCGGACACCAATACACCTTACCATTACTGGTGGCTCAAAGCCGGTACTGATGAAGAAGTGGCATATGCATTTGACAAAGAAGAACAAGTGTCAGGTGTGGAAGTGTACTGGCTGGCATTCGATCATTATGATGTATCATATAAAGCTCCTGCCAGCTGGAAGTTGTTTTACAAATCGGGCGAAGCCTGGAAAGAAGTGGAAGCTGCTTCGGAATACGGAACTGATCTGGATAAATACAACAAGCTGACTTTTAAATCAATAAAAACAACCGGATTGAAGATTGTAGCTTCTTTGCAAAAAGGCAATACATCTGCAAAATCATCCGAATCGGGGCCACAACTTGTAGAAACCCGCGACAAAGCTTACTCCGGTGGAATTATCGAATGGAAAGTGAATCCTTAGAAATTAAAACAGACTGGAGATTATATTTGAATCGTAGCACTCAACTTTATTGAATAAAATCTTAGTACATGACAAAAAAATAATAGAACACGGATTGACAGGGGATTAGCGGATAAAAACGGATTTAAATTCCAATAAATTGGAATGATTTTCAGAGATACTTGTCTATCATTAATATGAATAAAATCCGGATTTAAATCCGTGATATTATTCTAATCCGCGATAATCCGCCACTACCTACTGCAGGTAGGTTCTATTCTTTTTTTAAATAGAAATTATATTATTCCGATTACCTAAACAATAAATAGTGTTTTTATGGGATGTTTTCGCCTTGAAAAGGCAGCACAAACCAGCCCAATGGCATCGTCCTGAAAGGGCAACGCCTTGGGACAGAAAACAATCAAAGATTTGCGCCCTGAAAGGGCAAAATAAATTTCAAAACATATTTCGATTGCTAAGTAATAAGATATAAAAAATGTCGGAAAATTATCGGAAAACAGATAAAATAATAGAACGCTGATATTCGCGGATTTAGCGGATAAAAACGGATTTAAATTCCAATAAATTGGAATGATTTTCAGAGATACTTGTCTATCATTAATATGAATAAAATCCGGATTTAAATCCGTGATATAATTCTTTTCCGCAAGAATCCGCTTAATCAGTTAATATCCGCGTTCTATTATTTTTTTTAAATAGGACATTATAATGTTCAAATTATTTAATGCAAAGAGAAAAATAATAAAACCTCAAAACTCTTGTAAAAAGCAGTTTAAGAAATTCCCCTTTAGGGGATAAATATCAATAGAAAAACCGGTGACATTTTAAGGATTCCCCATAGGGGATAAACGTAATTTGATATTTATTAATTCCCTACGGGAAATTTGTTTAGGTCGTTTCTTTTCTATTGCTATTGATTCCCTACGGGAAAATGCACAAAACTTATCATTGAGTTTTTAAGCAAGCCCTGATTAGATTATTATTTTTTTTGTCATATACTATTGAATAAAATATAAAAGCATAAAATAAATAAATATGAAAAAGCACAAATTATTCATTCTTTTAGCTTTCATCCCTGCATTAACCTTGCTGGGAGCCGGAAAACAACAAAAAGCAACCGTTCAGAATGATTACCCGATTAAGCCGGTATCGTTTAATTCGGTAAAAGTAACCGATACCTTCTGGTATCCGCGCATGAAACTCAATCAGGATGTAACTATTCCGATTGCGCTGGAACAATGCTATATAACCGGACGGGTAGATAATTTCAAGAAAGCCGGACATTTGATACCGGGCTATTTCAACACCGAATTTCCCTTTGATGATACGGATATTTACAAAATCATCGAAGGTGCCTCCTACTCCATCCAAATGAACCCGAACAAAGCGTTGGAAGCCAAAATAGACACATTGATTGACTATATCGGCAAGGCGCAGGAGCCCGATGGCTATTTGTACACGGCCCGGACGGCCGCTGAACCGGGGAAAATGCATGCCTGGGTGGGGAAAAACCGTTGGGAGAAAGATCCTGACTTAAGTCATGAACTCTACAACTGCGGGCACTTGTACGAATCGGCAGTGGCACATTATCTGGCCACCGGCAAAAGAACTTTGCTGGACATTGCCATTAAAAGTGCAGATTTGCTGGTCAGGGATTTTGGACCGGGGAAACTGGCTTACGAACCCGGACATCAGATTGTGGAGATGGGTCTGGCCAAAATGTATCGCATAACCGGAAAAAAAGAATACCTCGATCTGGCTAAATACTTCCTGGATTTGAGAGGAAGCAATGTAAAAGGAGAATATTCCCAGAATCATAAACCGGTCATCGATCAGGACGAAGCTGTGGGACACGCTGTACGGGCAGGTTATATGTATTCCGGCATGGCCGATGTTGCTGCTTTAACCGGAAACGATGCTTACGTGCATGCCATTGATAAAATATGGGACAATGTAGTCGGCAAAAAACTTTATATCACCGGCGGTATTGGTGCTACCGGACACGGGGAAGCCTTCGGCAAGAATTACGAATTACCTAATATGTCCGCTTATTGCGAGACTTGTGCGGCCATTGCCAACGTGTATTGGAATTATCGTTTGTTTCTGTTGCATGGCGACTCGAAGTATTATGATGTATTGGAACGCACGCTTTATAACGGTGTAATTTCGGGAGTCAGCCTGTCGGGCGATCACTTCTTTTATCCCAATCCGTTGGAGTCGGTTGGTCAGCATGCGCGCAGCAAGTGGTTTGGATGTGCCTGCTGTCCGAGCAATGTCTGTCGTTTTATCCCTTCAGTTCCCGGATATATTTATGCGCAAAAGGACGATAAAATTTACGTGAATCTCTTTATGGAAAGCGAAACACACATTCTTCTCGGGAAAAATAAAATCGGAATTAAACAAATAACCGGGTATCCGTGGAAAGGTGATATCAGCATTGAATTAAATCCGTCTAAAAAACAACAGTTTACAATGATGATCCGGGTTCCGGGCTGGGCATTGAATCGTCCTGTACCCGGTGATTTATACAGTTACCTGACTCCGGACAATCAAGCTGTAAAGTTAAAGGTCAATGGCAAAGCAACCGACTTTTCAATTAATCCCAACGGTTATATTGAACTTACCGGGAAATGGGCCAAAGGAAGTAAAATTGAGATTTCGTTACCCATGGAAGTAAAACGGGTGATTGCCAACGAAAATATAAAGGACGATCAGGGCAAAGTATCGCTCGAACGTGGTCCGATTGTGTATTGCCTGGAGTGGCCGGATAATCAGGATAAAGTATTGAGCTCGGTATTAAACGACAAGGCTATTATCACAACGAGTTTCAAGCCATTGGAATTGAACGGCGTGATGACTTTAGAGGCCAACGGAAAAAATGCAGAACGCAACGAAAACGGTGAAATTTCCGAGAAGGAAAAAACGCTGACTGCCATCCCCTTTTACGCCTGGGCCAACCGTGGTGCGGGTGAAATGGCAGTCTGGATTCCAAGGACAGCATCCTCGGCCCGTCCTGCAACGCCTCCAACCATTAGTTCGAAAGCAAAACTGACTTCCTCCATCAGCAATAAGACACTGAAATGTGTAAACGATGGTTATGAACCTGAGAACTCCAACGATGGCAAATGTCCCTTTTATTCACTGTGGCCGAAAAACAAAACGCAGGAATGGATCGCTTATGAGTTTGAAAAGGCGGAAACGGTTTCGAACGCCAAAGTGTACTGGTACGACGATGGTCCCTGGGGAGGTTGCCGTATTCCGGTTTCGTGGAAAATCCAATATCTGGATGAAAGCGGAAACTGGCTGGATGTGAAAACGAAAACGGATTATAAAACGGTGAAGGATGCTTATAATAAAGTTGAATTTGAAACGGTTACTACAAAAAGCGTCAGGTTACAATACCAGCTTAGCGATAAAAACTCGGTGGGGATTTATGAGTTTGTGGTTTCCAGTTCTGAGTATTGAGTTTCGCGTTCCGCGTTTCGTGTTCCGCGTTCCGTGTTCCGTGTTTCGCGTTTCGCGTTTCGGGTTTCGGGTTTTGCGTTCCGTGTTCCGCGTTTCGCGTTTCGTGTTCCGCGTTTCGTGTTTCGTGTTTCGCGTTCCGCGTTTCGCGTTTCGCGTTTCGTGTTTCGCGTTCCGCGTTTAGGGTTTCGCGTTTCGTGTTTCGTGTTTCGCGTTCCGCGTTTTGGGTTTCGCGTTTCGGGTTCAGGAAACCTCGCCAGTTGACAGGCAGGTGCGTTTGGGTTTATCAATGAACCCGACGCAGTTATCAATTCACTCAACGCAGTTATCAATTCACTCGGGTCTATTCAATAAACTGTGTCAGAAAGGATAATTAATTGATATTCCATCGTTGTTCAAAAATAATAATAAATTGTGCCATAATTTGCTTCCAACCAGCAATAGGATTAATATTTTCCAGTATTTT